>MDTA01113287.1_pt1 | contig 118394 bp, 107 predicted proteins | sample 811151 | NCBI WGS metagenome assembly MDTA01 (sample SAMN05326648, study PRJNA326480) | marine metagenome | isolation source: seawater | place: Indian Ocean: South | collected 2010 | reverse complement strand
TCGCATCGTCCCTGGCGGGCGAGATTTACGGCCTGACGTCCCTGAAACAGGGGATCGAGGACGCCGAACACAACACCACCCGCTTCGTGATCATGTCACTGACGGCGGAAACGCCGGGCTATAAGGAAGGCGGGAGTTACGTCACCAGTTTCACCTTCCGCGTCCGCAACGTGCCGGCGGCCCTATATAAGGCGATGGGCGGCTTTGCGACCAACGGGGTGAACATGACCAAGTTGGAAAGCTACGTCGGCCCCGACTTCGTCGCGGCCCAGTTCTTCGCCGAGATCGAAGGCCATGTGGACGATCCGGCGGTGAAGTTGGCGTTCGAGGACCTGGATCACTATTCCGAATGGATCAAGGTGCTGGGGACCTATCCGGCCGATCCGTTCCGCAAGACCGCCGCCCTTGCCGGGGCACAATAAAATACCTAGATCATCGGCGGCCCTTTCGGGGGCGCCCACCCGCCCAAGGAGTTTTCCCGACCATGACACTCGACGATATTCGGCCCGCCGTGGCCCTTGCCATGCTGCGCGGTCTCGCGCGGCGCTGCCCCAGCTGCGGTACAGGCCGCTCCTTCTCCGGCTATCTCAAGGTCGCCGATTGCGACCATTGCGGCGAGGAATTGGGCCATATCCGCGCCGACGATTTTCCGCCCTATCTGACGATCGCCATCGTCGGCCACATCGTGGTGCCGCTGTTTTTGATGAGCGAACGGTTCCTGACGCCGCCGACCTGGCTGCAACTGGCCATCGGCCTGCCGATCACCATCGCCTTGACCCTGACGCTGCTGCCCCATGTGAAGGGTGCGATCCTGGGCCTGATGTGGTGGCTCGGCCTGCGCGGCGACGAGACCCAATAGGGTCTCGCGCGCCACACTGCCGGGCGGCTGGGTAAGGCGGCCGCCGGGTTAATTCGATTTCGATTTGCCGTCGCCGGCGATGCCGTGGCCGACCATGCGGCGGAATTCCTCGACCTTGTCGCCGAGATCGGCGATCGACCGTTTGGTCGCGGTCTCTATGTCCCGCAATTCGGATTGCGTCGCGGCGGTCTGTTCCTTGACCCGCGCGGCCAGCTGTTTCCGTTGCCGGTCGACGGCGGCGCGGGCGTCTTCCCATTGTTGCTGAGTGCGTCCGGATATGTCGGCGCTTTTCTCCTGAGCCGTGTTCGAGACGTCCTGGAATTGACGGTCCAGGGCGTCCATCTGATCCTTCGCCCAGGCGAAGAAGGCGGTGTTCTCGCCGCTGCCTTGATTTTGGTTCGATTGGGTTTGGGTATTTGCCATGATCTGCTCTCCTTATGATTGGCTGGTTCGCAGAATGCGGCTGGGGCTCGGCGTGGGGCGCTGATCCCCGTCCGCTTCAAGGCAAAGACTGGCGGCGAAATGCGGCCCGAATTTGACGCTTCCGTGATGATCCTGTGCGGCGGGCGGACCCGCCGCCGCTCCAAACTCATTCGTGGCGCAGGGCCTCGATGGGGTCCAGACGGGCGGCGTGCCGGGCCGGGAAATAGCCGAACACGACGCCGACGGCGGCGGAAAACAGAAAGGCCAGAAGGACGATCCCCGGGTCGACGATATAGGGCAGGCGCATGCCGGCCGAGGCCAGCCCCGCCAGCCCCAATCCCAACAGAATCCCGATCACGCCCCCCAGCAGGGACAGCACCACGGCCTCGACCAGGAACTGCAGCAGAACCTGCGATTCCTGCGCGCCGATGGCCAGACGGATGCCGATTTCGCGCGTCCGCTCGGTGACCGAGACCAGCATGATGTTCATGATCCCGATGCCGCCGACCAGAAGGCTCACCCCGGCGACGGCGCCCAGCAGCCCGGTCAGCACCTTGGCCGTGCCCGTGCGGGTGTCCATGATCTGTTTCATGTCGCGGACGGTGAAATCGTCGTCTTCACCCGCCGTGATGTTGCGCCGTTCGCGCAGCAGGCGTTCGACGTCGGCCTGGACCTTGGCTGTCTCGATCCCGTCCTCGGCGGACAGGTTGATATGCGAGACATCCGTATTGCCGGCGATGCGGCGCTGCACGGCGCGGATCGGCATCAAGACGACATCGTCCTGGTCCGTGCCGAAGGCCGATTGCCCTTTGCGGGCGAGCACGGCGACGACCTCGCAGGACAGGTTCCCGACCCTTATCTTACGGCCCAGGGCGTCGCTGCCGCCGAACAGCTCCTTGCGCACGGTCTCGCCGATGATGCAGGCGGCCCGGCCGGACCGGATCTCGCCCTCGGCAAAGGGGCGGCCCCGCGCGAGGTCCCAGTTCTGGGCGATCAGGTAGTCGTTGTCCGTGCCGGTCACCGTGGTGGTCCGGCTTTCCGAGCCGAAAATCACCGTTGCCGATTGGCGCGCCACGGGGGCGACCGCCTGCAGACCCTGGATCTGCGCGCGCAGGGCGTCGATGTCGCGCAGGGAAAAGGCCTTGGCGTCGGCCGTGGCGCGGCCCGGGCCGAATTGCCCCGGGCGGACGAACAACAGATTGGTGCCCAATTTTTCCAGGTCGGCCGAGACCTTGGCCGCCGTGCCGTTGCCGATGGTCACCATGGCGATCACCGCGCCGACGCCGATGACGATCCCCAGCATGGTCAGGAACGAACGCAGCGCATTGCGCAGGATCGCCTGGAACGCCAGCTTCATCGCTTCGATCAGCATCAGGCGGCTCCGTCCAGATGACCCCGGGCGGCCAGGCGCCCGTCGATGAAATGCAGGGTACGGTCGGCGTAGGCGGCCATCTCGGCCTCATGGGTGACCATGATCACGGTGATGCCTTGGTCGTGGTTGAGGCTTGCCAACAGATCCATGATCTCGCGGCTGGTTTTGGAGTCCAGGTTGCCGGTCGGCTCGTCCGCCAGCAGCACGTGGGGGTCGGTGGCGATGGCGCGGGCGACGGCGACGCGTTGCTGCTGGCCGCCGGAAAGCTCGTTGGGGGCGTGGCCCTCGCGGCCTTGCAGGCCCACCCGGGCGAGGGCACGAACCGCCAGGGCGCGCCGTTCCGCCGGCGGCGTGCCGCGGTAGATCAGCGGCAGCTCGACGTTTTCCAGAGCCGAGGTGCGCGCCAGCAAATTGAAGCCCTGGAAAACGAAACCCAGATAATTGCGCCGCAACAGCGCCAGTTGCCGGCGGTCGAGGGTGCCCACGTCGATCCCCATGAAGCGGTAGCTGCCGCTGCTCGGTGTATCGAGACAGCCCAGGATGTTCATGGCCGTGGACTTGCCGGACCCGGACGGGCCCATGATGGCGACGAATTCGCCGGTCTCGATCGTCAGGTCGACGCCGTCCAGGGCCCGCACCTGGGCGTCGCCCTGGCCGTAGACCTTGGCCACGCCGGAGAATTCGATCAAGGGTGAGGGCATGATCGGCTATTTCCGGGGGGTGACGGCATCGACGATCACCGCCCGGCCGGCGGCGACGGGGCCGTCGACGATCTGTGTCCGCTGCCCGTCCGAGGCGCCGACGGTGACAGAAACGGCGGTGGGTATCCCGTCTTCGAGAATCCAGACTGTGCGTTGCGGGCCGCTTTGTTCGTGCTTGCTGGGGGCGCGGAAACTGAACCGGCTGGGCAGCAGGGCGCTCAACAGACCGCCGCTCTGGTCCGATCCCTCGGGCTCGGCGGGCGGCGAGAACCGCAGCGCCGCGTTGGGCACGGTCAGCACGTCCTTCAAATCCTGCACGGTGATCTCCGCCGTCGCCGTCATGCCGGGGCGCAGGGCCATGTCGTCGTTTTCCGTCGACAGCACAGCCTGGTAGGTGACGACGTTCTGAACGACCTCCGAACCCAAATGAAGTTCGCTGATCCGCGCCGCGAATTTGCGGTCGGGATAGGCGTCGACGGTGAACGCCGCCGCCTGGCCGACCTTGACCTTGCCGACGTCGGCTTCGTCGACATCGACCTGGACCTCCATCTCCCGCAGGTCCTCGGCCAGCGTGAACAGAACCGGCGCCTGCAGGGACGAAGCGACGGTCTGGCCCGGCTCGGCGGCGCGGCTCAGGACCACGCCGTTGATCGGCGAACAGATGCAGGCCTTGGCCAGGTTGGTTTCGTCCAGCTTCAGATCGGCCCTGGCGGCGCCGATGTCGGCCTCGGCGCTGGCCTGGGCGGCGACGGCGCGGTCATAGGCGGCCTTGGCGCTTTCCCGGTCGCGTTCCGATCCGACCTTGCGGTCGGCCAATTGCTTCTTGCGCAGGTAGTCCAGGCGCATTTCCTCGACCGTGGCCTTGGCCTCCAGCAGGCTGGCCTCGGCGGCGGCAACGCGGGCGCGCGAACTGTCGACCGTGGCCTCCAGGCGGTCGGTGTCCAGGACGGCCAAGGGCTGGCTCTTTTCGACCGGGGAATTGTAGTCGACGCGGACCTCGCGGATGATGCCCGACAGTTCGCTGGACACCTCGACCTTGTTCGTCGGCTCGACCGACCCGGTCGCCGTGACGAGGACGGTCATGTCGCCTTGCGTCGCGGGCTGAGTGACATAGCGGGTCGCCTGGGCCGGTGGTTTGATCAGCCAGAACGCCGCCCCGCCGGCAATTGCCAGGACCAAGACGGCCAGGACGATCCGCCCGCGCCAGCGCGCCCACATGCTTGCCGCCGTCGACCGGTTCATCTCCAGCACGGTTTCGATATCGGGTTTATCCGATTTGGGGGATTGTTGGTCCATATGGGGCATCCGCCATCGTTATCCAGCGATAAAAGTACACAAGAAATGTGGTGATCATGGCGCGGATGCAAGCAGGAATGCGTGACTTTCACGCATTGGCGCCAGGGGCGGCGCAGCGATGGGGGCCGGGATCGGTGGTCAGTCGCCTTCCTCGATCCAATCGTTGATCAGGCGGCGGGAGATACTGTCCGTGCGCGGCAGGCGCGGGCGGGTCGGATCGGTCTCGCCGTAAAACTCGCCGAATTCGGCCAATTCCGCCCGGCTGAACCATTTGGCCTCGCGGATTTCGTGGGGGTCGACGGTGATGTCGGCATTCAATCCCTTGGCCCGGAACCCCAGCATCAGCGACGCCGGGAAGGGCCAGGGCTGCGAGCCCCGGTAGGTCACTTCCGAGCAGCGGATGCCCGATTCCTCGAAAACCTCGCGGGCGACCGCTTCTTCCAGGCTTTCGCCCGGTTCCACGAATCCGGCCAGGGTCGAATACATCGGCGTGTCCCAGCGTGTCGACCAGCCCAACAGGCAGCGGTCCACCCCGTCGTCGCCGACGTGGGTGACCAGCATGATGACCGCCGGGTCGGTGCGGGGGAAATGGTGGCGCGCGCAGGCCTCGTTGGTGCAGACCTGGACATGGCCGCCGTCGCGGGCCTCCGTCGGGCTGCCGCAGTCGCTGCAGAATTTCTGGCGGCGATGCCAATGCAGCATGCCCCGGGCATAGGCCAGGATGGTCGCGTCGTCGGCGGCCAGCAGGCGCCCGACCTGGCGCAGGTCGGCGAACTCGGCGCCGTTGACCAGGGACGGCAGGCCGTCTTCTTCGTGATGCGACAGGTCCACCGCCAGATAGGCGATTTCGTCCCACAGGCCCAGGAAAACCTGGCTGCTCGCCTGTTCCAAGGCGGCGGCGGCGGCGGCACCGGTCAGCCATCCGGCCTGGGGGGCGTCGCCCGGTTCCACCAGATTGCGGTCGCGCCATACGGGCACGATCCGCGTTGCGGGATGATCCAAGCGTTCCGCGATCCAGGCGGCATCGCGCCGCCGCTCGCCGGCCCGGTCCAGCGGACCGCCGGTATACATCAATCTTTTCGGCATTCGGGAAAAGTGGCACAGGCGGGGGGGCTTGGCAACGACGAGCCATGCTGCGACTGCGCAATCGAAATTATCCCCAGGGCGAATGCGCACCGCGCTTGTGGAATCCCCGGCAAGAGTTGCTATATTACGCCCAGGAGACTGGCCCGGACGGGCTTCCTCGCCAACCCGGTCAGGTCCGGAAGGAAGCAGCCGTAACGAGTTTCGGCCCGGGTCGGTGCCAGTCTCCGCTTAATTCTCAATCTTCTCTGCACGGATGATCAGGGGGTTCCGCAGGGTCCATGGACGAAACGGACGCAACCGTCGATCAGCCCGCTTCCCCGGCAGCCCCCGAGGCGCCCGTCGGTGAACCCGCCGGCGACGTCTATCAGGTCCTCGCCCGCAAATACCGCCCGACCGATTTTTCCAACCTGATCGGCCAGGAAGCGATGGTCCGCACCCTGACCAACGCGATCGCCGCCGGACGCTTGGCCCATGCCTTCGTGCTGACCGGTGTGCGCGGCGTCGGCAAAACGACGACGGCCCGCATCATCGCCCGGGCGCTGAACTGCGTCGGGCCCGACGGCACGGGCGGGCCGACGGCGGCGCCCTGCGGCGTCTGCGACAACTGCAAGGCCATCGCCCAGGACCGCCACGTCGATGTGATGGAGATGGATGCGGCGTCGCGCACCGGCGTCGACGACATCCGCGAAATCATCGACGGCGTGCGCTACCGCCCGACCTCGGCCCGGTTCAAGATCTACATCATCGATGAAGTCCACATGCTGTCGAAGAACGCGTTCAACGCGCTTCTCAAGACGCTGGAAGAACCGCCCGAGCATGTGAAATTCATCTTCGCCACCACGGAAATCCGCAAGGTGCCGGTGACGGTCCTGTCGCGCTGCCAACGGTTCGATCTGCGCCGGATCGAGGTGCAGCGCCTGGCCGATCACTTCAAGGGCATCTGCGCCAAGGAAGGGGCGAACATTACCGAAGCCGCCCTGCACCTGATCGCCCGCGCCGCCGACGGCTCCGTCCGCGACGGCCTGTCATTGCTGGATCAGTCCATCGCCATGGCCGAAGGCGAAATCGGCGAAGACCTGGTGCGCGACATGCTGGGCCTGGCCGACCGGTCGCAGGGCTTCGATCTGCTGGAAAAGACGCTGAAGGGCGACACGCCGGGTGCCCTCAACCAGCTCGCCGCCATGTATCAGGATGGCGCCGATCCGGCGGCGGTTCTCAATGATTTGCTCGAGATCGTGCATTTCCTGACCCGTGCCAAGCTGTTGCCGGAAACGCTCGACGATCCCGCCGTGCCGGAGATCGAACGGGTGCGCGGCAAGGAACTGGGCGACGGCCTGGGCATGGGCGCGCTGGCCCGCGCCTGGCAGATGTTGTTGAAGGGCGTCGGCGAGGTGCAGCACGCGCCCAATGCCATCCAGGCGACGGAAATGGTCATCGTGCGGCTGGCCCATGCCGCCAACCTGCCGACCCCGGAAGAGGCCATCAAATCGCTGGCCGACGGTACCGGCATATCCGCGCCGGCTGCCGCCCCCGCCCCGGCGGCCCCGCCCGCCGCGCCGTCGTCGCCCACGGCCTCAGCACCACCGCCGTCATCCCCATCGGATGGCGGAGCCGCCCGCGCCATGGCCGAACCGGCTCCCATGCCGGAACCCGATTACGATCCCGCGCCGATGCCCGAGCCGGAACCCACGGCCCAGGCCGACCCCGGCGACATGGGTCCGCCGCGCCTGGAAACCTTCGCCGATCTGATCGCCCTGGCGGGTGAGATGAAGGAAGCCATCCTGCAATCGAACCTGCTGACCCAGGTGCATCTGGTCACGTTCGAGCCGGGCCGTATGGAATTCCGCCCGGGTACGGGTGCGCCGGACAATCTGGCGGGCGACCTCGGCAAATTCCTGCAATCGGTCACGGGCGAACGGTGGATGGTCACCGTCTCCAACGAAGCGGGTCAGCCGACCCTGGCCGAACAGCGGGCCAAGGCCCAGGCCGACGAGAAGGCGGAACTCGCCGATCATCCCCTGGTCAAGGCGGTGATGGAGACGTTCCCCGGGGCCGAGATCAAGAAGGTCCGGCACCCCGACGACGACTGACCTTGCGGCTCAAGCTTTAGTCCATCAGGAACTTGTTGCCCGACGCCTCGCCCCAGGCCTCGACGAAGCGGCGCAGGTGCGGGCGGGCTTCGCCCTCGGCCTCGATCAATGAAATCACGTCGGCCAGGCCCTTGTTCAACGCCTCGGTCGTCAGCACGCCGCGATGGTGCTGCCAGCGCAGGTAGACCAGATAGGTGTTCAGCACGTCGGTCTCGCAGTAATCGCGGATTTCGCCGACGCGGCCTTCGTCGAACATCGGCGCGACCTTCGATCCGTCGACGCCGAATTTGCCGGGCAGGCCCAGGATTGCGCAGACCTCGTTCAGCTTGATCCGCGCCGAGGCGCCGAAATCGCTGAGTGCTTCGATCAGGTCGCAATGCCAGTCGGTGGCGTAGCGGGCGGTGTAGTTCTCCCACTTGTTCGACGTGTCGTGCAGCAACGGCGCCTGCACCCCATGGGCCATGGCGCGGTACTTCAGGACCGGCAGGTCGAAGCCGCGCCCGTTGAAGCTGACCAGGCGCGGGCGGATGCGCTCGAAATAGCCGAAGAAGCCTTGCAGCAATTTCGCCTCGCCGAAGCTTTCCTCGCCGCCCGAGCGCAATTCCTTCAGGTGATAGACCTCGCCGCCGCTGGGGGTATGTTCGATCTCGGCCTCCAGGAAGCTGATCGCGACCACGCGGTGAAAGGGCTGGCGGTGGAAATCGTTGCGCCCGTCGGTGATCTCCAGGTGATAGCGCGACAATTCGTCGCGCCGGGCCTGGATGTCCGGATCGTCGAAGCCGGTCAGGGCCGGGACGGCGTCCGTATCCGGGATGGTTTCGATATCGAAGACGAAGAGGTTTCTATGCTGCATGACGACTGTTATACACTGGCCCAACCTTCCCCGGCACCCATTGAGAAGCGGACGCGACCCATGAAGAACCTCGGCAAGATGATGCAGCAGGCGCAGGAAATCCAGGGCAAGATGGCCCGGATGCAGGAAGAACTGGCCGAGCTTGAGGTCACGGGCGCTTCCGGCGCCGGCATGGTGCAGGTCACCCTGAACGGCAAGGGCGAGGCGCGGGGGGTGAAGATCGACCCGTCGCTGCTGTCCGGCGCCGACACGGACGTCGACGTTCTGGAAGACCTGATCACCGCCGCCATCAACGACGCCAAGGCGAAGGCCGAACAGGAAATGCAGTCCCGCATGCAGGACCTGACCGGCGGCCTGGGCCTGCCGCCGGGCTTCAAGCTGCCGTTCTGATCCGGCTGATCCGGGACCGGCGCTGCCCATGGTCACATCCGACATCGACCGCCTGATTACCCTGCTGGCCAAGCTGCCGGGCCTGGGCCCGCGTTCGGCCCGCCGCGCCGTGCTGCATCTGATGAAGCGGACGGACAGTTTGATGAACCCGCTGGCCCGGGCGCTGGATGCGGCGGCGGAAAATATCAAGGTCTGTTCGACCTGCGGCAATCTGGATACCCGCGACCCTTGCGAAATCTGCACCGACAGCCGCCGCGACGGTGCGCAGATCTGCGTGGTGGAAGACGTCGCCGATCTTTGGGCGCTGGAACGCACGGCCGGGTTCAAGGGCCATTATCATGTGCTGGGCGGCACGCTGTCGGCATTGGACGGGGTGACGCCCGAAGACCTGCGTATTCCCGGCCTGATCGCCCGCATCGCCAAGGGCGGCGTGACCGAGGTAATCCTGGCCACCAACGCCACCGTCGACGGCCAGACCACGGCCCATTACATCGCCGACCGCATTAATGATTTGGATCAGGACGTGACCGTTTCCGGCCTCGCCCACGGCGTGCCGGTGGGGGGCGAACTGGATTACCTGGACGACGGCACTCTGACGGCGGCGATGAAGGCGCGGCGGCCGCTCGGCGGCTGACGACTTCCCAACCTCAATCGGATTGGATCAGTCTTCGCTGCCCATCAGGCGCAGGTTCGGCTGCGATTGCGCCGGGGCCAGGTCTTCCGCCGGGCTGTCGTCGGACAGCTGCAAATCCTCGATCTTGTCGCCGCGCTTGCTGATCTTGTCGGCGGAGATGCGGATGTCGCGGATGTCCTTGGTCGCCTGATCGAAATGGGTCTGCAGTTTGCCGACCCGGTCGTCGAGCCTGCCGACGTCTTCCATCATCTTCTGTACTTCGGCCTGGATGACGTGGGCCTGTTCGCGCATCCGGCTGTCCTTCAGGACCGCGCGGACGGTGTTCAACGTCGCCATCAGGGTCGTCGGCGAGACGATCCAGACGCGCCGCCGGTAGCTTTCTTCGACCACGTTCAGGAAGTTGGCGTGCAGTTCGGCATAGACGGCTTCCGACGGCAGGAACATCAGCGCCGATTCCGCCGTCTCGCCGGGGACGATGTATTTTTCGGAAATCGCCACCACGTGGGTTTTCACGTCCTGGGCGAAGCGGCGCCCGGCGGCGACCTTGGCGGCTTCGTCGCTGCCCGCGTCGCGCAGCGCCTGATAGCTCTCCAATGGGAACTTGGCGTCGATCACGATGGGCCCCGGCGGGTTCGGCAGCTTCAGTAAACAGTCCGCCCGCTTGCCGTTGGCGAGCGAGACCTGAAACGCATAGGCCGAGGGCGGCAGGGTCGCGGTCACCAGATCGTTCAACTGGATCTCGCCGAACGCGCCGCGTGCCTGTTTGTTGGAAAGGATATCCTGCAACCCGACCATCTGCTGCGACAGGTCGGTCAGGTTCTTCTGCGCCATGTCGATCACGGCGAGGCGTTCGTACAGCGTCTTCAGCGACTGGCCCGTGCGTTCCGACTGCTGATGCAGGCTGTCGCCCAGGCGCTTGCCCAGGCCGTCCAGGCGGTCGTTCACCGTCGCCTGCGATTGCTGGAACGCGCCGGACAGCATCGATTGCTGACGCACCATGTCTTCCTGTTGGCGGGCCAGGGCCTCGGCCATGTCGGTGATGCGGGCCATCTGGTCCATGTTCTCGCGCCGGGTGCGTTGGGTCACAACCCAGACAGCGGCGATCAGCGCCGCCAGCAATGCCAGCCCGACGCCCAGAACCAGACCTGTGTTGTCCAGAATGGTCACATCCATGTCTTTTCGTCGCCTTGTTTTGGGGCGAAAGAAGGGTCAAGCTTGCCGCAACGGGCAATGAAAACAAACAGTGAACTTTCCACAGGCCGCCGAGGCCTCCGCAAACGCAAGGAGACCGCCATGTCCCGCCGATTCCACCGCCGCCGCCATCTCGCCGCCGCCCTGATCCTGGGCCCGGCGGCGCTTCTGCCGATTCGTGCCGAGGCGGAAACCGGCGCGGCCAAGGAGCGCGTCGTCACGGTCTTTTCCAACGGCCTGGGTCAGGTCTGGGAACACCGCGCGCTGACGCCCGCCACCGGCCCGCGCGATGTCGTTCTGGACGGCATCAGCAAGCGCGCCCTGGCCGAAAGCGTCTCGCTCGCCGGGACGGCAGGCGACCTGACGGTGCGCAGCATTTCGCTCGACACCAATCTTCTGACGCCGGACCGCCTGTTGCGGGCCCACCTGGGGAAGCAGGTCGGCGTCGTCAAGGTCCACCCGACCACCGGGGAGGAACGCATCGTGCCCGCGACCGTGGTCTCGCTGGCGGGCGGCGTCGTGCTGCGCATGGACGGGCGGCTGGTCACCGGCATGCCGGGCCGCCTGGCCTTTCCCGACGACACGCAGGGCATGGTCACCAGCCCGACCTTGACCGCATCGATCGAGGCCGGGCCGGGCACGGACGGTCTCTTGTTGTCCTACATGACCGACGGGCTGGACTGGCGGGCCGATTACACGGCGACCCTGGCGGCCGACGGCAAGGCCATGCGGATCGAAGCCTGGGCGACGGTCGAAAACGGCACCGGCGTCGACCTGGACGCCGACCGCCTGCGGCTGGTCGCCGGTCAGGTCAACCGCCCGCCGCAGCCCCGGCCGGTGGCCAAGACCATGCGCATGACGGCCGGCCCCGAGGCCGCGATGGACGCGGCCGGCGCCCTGCCGCTGCGCGAGGCGGTGGGCGCCGTGCATGTCTATACGGTCGCCGGGGCCGTGACCCTGCCGGCCGAGGGGCGCAAGCAACTGGCCCTGTTGGCGCCGGTGACCGTGCCGGTGACGGAAACCCTGATCGCCACGGGCAACCCGCCGGTGTTCGGCCCGCAGCGCGGCGAAATGGCGGCCGAGCATCCCGAGGTGCGCCTCAGTTTCGCCAATACGGCGTTGGTGCCGGGCGGCCTGCCGCTGCCTGCCGGGACGCTCCGCGTCTACCGATTCGGCGGCGAAGGCCCGCCGCTGTTTTCCGGCGCGGATCAGCTGCCCGATACGCCCGACGGCGAGGTCGCCGAGATTTCCCTGGGCCGGGCCTTCGACGTGACCCTGCGCCGCGAACAGACGGCCTTCAAGCGCCTGGACGCCCAGGGCCGCAACGTCGAAGCCGCCTTTCGCATCGAATTGAAGAACGGCCGGGCCGGGCCCGCCCGCGTGCGGCTGGAAGAAAACCTGCCCGGCGACTGGACCGTCGCCGAAGCCTCGCAGCCCCATGCCCGTTCCGGCAGCCGCGCGGTCTGGACCGTCGAGGTTCCGGCCAAGGGATCGAAGGTTCTGACCTACAAGGTCCGCGTCGCCCGCTGATTTTCCAGGGGTGGGGCGGGGCTATCCCAGGACGCCCGCCATCGCCCCGGTCATGCAGGTCGCGAGCGTGCCCGAGATCATGGTCATCGGCGCCAGGCGCGCGATCTCGGCCCGGCGTTCCGGGGCCATGGCGACCAGGCCGCCGATCATGATGCCTAGCGATCCGAAATTGGCGAAGCCCGACATGGCATAGGCCAGGATCATCCGCGACCGGTCGGACAGCAACTCCGGCCCCGTCTTGGCCATTTCCAGGTACGAAAGAAATTCGTTCAGCACCGTCTTGATGCCCATCAGGCTGCCGCCCGTCGCGGCCTCGGCCCAGGGCACGCCCATCAGCCACACGACCGGCGCCATGACCCAGCCCAACAGGCGTTGCAGCGTCAGGGGCGCGCCCGCCACGTCGGGGATCAGGCCCAGCGCCCCGTTGACCAGGCTGACCAGGGCGATCAGGACGATGATCATCGCCGTGATGTTGATCAGCAGTTGCACGCCCTCGCCAGTGCCCCGGGTGATGGCTTCCATGCTGCCGTGGTCGGGCGGCGGGTCCAGGGGGGCGGCGTCCGCCGCCGCGCCGTCGTCGCCCGGCATCATCAGCCGCGCGATCACCACGGCGGCGCAGGCGTTCATCATCGATGCCGTCAAAAGGTGCCCGGCCGGGTTCTCCAACGCGTCCTTCAGCAAGGTCGCGTAGAGCACCAGCATCGTGCCCGCCAGGGTCGCCATGCCGACGGTCATGATCAGGAACAGGTCGGCGGCGGAGAGCCGTTTGAGATAAGGGCGGATCAGCAAGGGCGCTTCGACCATGCCGACGAAGACGTTGGCCGCCGCCGCCACGCCGGCGGCGCCGCTGAGGCCCAGCGTACGGTTCAACGCCCAGGCGAAGGCCCGAACCACGCAGGGCAGAATGCGCCAATAGAACAGCAGGGCGGAAAGGGCGCTGATCACCAGCACCAGGGGCAGGGCCTGAAAGGCCAGGATGAAGCTGGCGCCGGGATAGCTTTCGGCGAAGGGCAGGGCGCCGCCCCCTAGGTAGCCGAACACCACCTTGGTGCCGTCCAGCGTCGCCGCATGCAGGGCTTCGACCACGCCGTTGGCGGCCAGGAACAGGGCGCGGGCCGGTGGAAAATTCAACAGGACCAGGGCGATCGCCGCCTGCAGGCCGAGACCGCCCAGCACGACGCGCAGGGGAAAGGGCCGTTTGAAGCCCCCCTGCCACAGTCCCCCCAGGACCCAGGCCAGGCCGGTGAAGGCGGCCAGGCCGATGACGCTTTGCCAGATCATTACCGACTGAGATTAGCCGCCCTGTGCCCGGCGTCAAAGGCGAATGACGCCCGCAAACCCTTGACCATCCGCGCCCGAGGCCATATCTGGTGGGAATTCCGCGTTATTCATTGAACCGACCCAGAAAACCATGGCCGAATTGGACATCATCGTCGCCCCCGACCCGCGTTTGAAAAAGCGCGCCGAACCCGTCGAAAAAGTCGACGACGAGGTTCGCCGCATCATGGACGACATGCTGGACACGATGTACGCCGCCAACGGCATCGGGCTGGCCGGGCCGCAGGTCGGCATTTCCAAACGCATCATCGTGGTCGACGTGTCGCGCGAAGGCGACGGGCCCAAGCCCATGCAGATGGCCAACCCGGAAGTCATCTGGGAAAGCGAGGACGAACGCGTCTACGAAGAAGGCTGCCTGTCCCTGCCGGAACACTACGCCGAGGTCGTGCGCCCCGAGGCGGTGAAGATCCGCTACCTCGACCGGGAAAACGAAATCCGCACGATCGAGGCGGACGATATCCTGGCGACCTGCATCCAGCACGAGATCGATCATCTGGACGGGGTGCTCTTCGTCGACCATATCTCGTCGCTCAAGCGCAATATGATCATCAAGAAGCTGCAGAAATTCAAAAAGCAGCAGGCCGCCGAGGCCGCGCCCGCCTGATCCCGCCGCGTCTTTACGCCACAGGCCCCGGCCTATACAAACCCTCCATGACCACGCTCGACCTCATCTTCATGGGTTCGCCCGATTTTTCGACGCCGGCCCTGCAGGCCCTGCTGGACGCCGGGCACCGCATCAAATGCGTCTATGCCCAGCCGCCGCGCCCGGCCAATCGGGGACAGAAAGAAACGCCCTGTCCGGTCCATGCCTTCGCCCTGGAAAAGGGGTTGGAGGTCCGCACACCCAAGAGCTTGAAGGATGAAGCGGCGCAGGCGGAGTTCGCGGCCCTGGGCGCCGACGCGGCGGTCGTCGTCGCCTACGGCCTGATCCTGCCGAAGCCGGTATTGGATGCCCCGCGTCTGGGTTGTCTCAACATTCATGCCTCGCTGCTGCCGCGCTGGCGCGGGGCCGCGCCCATCCAACGCGCGATCCAGGCGGGCGATCCCGAGACCGGCGTGACCATCATGCAAATGGACGAAGGGCTGGATACCGGGGCCATGCTGTTGTGCGGCAAACTGCCGATCACCGATACGACGACGGCGGGGGCGCTGCACGACGATCTCTCGGCGCTGGGCGCCAAACTGATCGTCATGGCGCTGGACGGATTGGATGCGGGCACGCTCGACGCGACGCCGCAGCCGGAAGACGGCGTGACCTACGCGGCCAAGCTGGATAAGGGCGAGGGCAAATTGGATTTCAGCCAACCGGCCGACGTTCTGGCCCGCACAGTGCGCGCCTTCGATCCCTGGCCCGGCACCTGGTTCGAGGCAGGCAAGGACCGCATCAAGGTCCTGGCCGCCGAGGCCGTTGCGGGCAGCGGCAATGCCGCGCCCGGCACGGTGATCGACGACGCGGCGACCATTCAATGCGGCGACGGGGCCCTGCGGCCCACGCGCCTGCAACGCCCCGGCAAGGGGCCGATGGCGGCGGCGGATTTCCTGCGCGGCTTCGACCTGCCCAAGGGCACGCGGCTTTAGCCCGCTTTCTTCGCGGCCCCGATCGTCTGCATCAACTGTTCCAGCCCTTCATAGGGCTGCGCGCCGACCAGGCCGTGCAACTGGCCGTCCGGCCCGGCGGCGACGAAGGTCGGCACGCCGGTGACACCGTATTGATGGGACTTGGCCCAATCCTGATCGACGGCGTCCTTGAAGGTTCGCTCTTCGATCACCTTGGCCGCCTCGTCCACGTCCAGGCCCGCGGCCTTGACGATATCCAGGATCACCTCGACGTCGCCGATGTTGCGCTGGTCGACGAAGTAGGCTTCGAAGAACTTGTCGTGAATGCCTTGGCCACCTTCCTGCGTTTCGGCCCATTTGCCGACTTCCTGGGCAAGGCGCGAATTATAGGTATGGCTGCGGTCTTTGAAGGGCAGGCCCTCTTCCTTCATCAGGCCCTGCATGCGGGCGTTCTTCTGGGCGATCTCGCCCGCGCCGACGCCGAACATGTCGGCCAGGGTGCGGCCCTCGGCAGGCGTCTCCGGATGCAGGGGGAAATGCACCAGCTTGATGGTCACATCGTATTCGTCGCGCAGCTTCTTGACCCGGTTGTCCCCCAGGTAGCACCAGGGACAGACGTAATCGGAGAAGACTTCGAGGGTGATCGGTTCGGCCATCGGGGCTATTCCTTGTGTCTCGCGTTCATTCCACAATCTAGGGACGGTCCGCCCGAAATCAAACCATGAATGCCCCCACCTATGACCGCACCTATTGCTACGTCTATGTCCTGGGCACCTGGTCCGGGGGTCGGCCCGCGACCTATGTCGGCTGGTCGACCGACGTCGCGGCGCGGCTGGATGCGCATAATTCAGGCAAAGGGGCCAAGACGACGCGGGGCCGGACCTGGGAAATCCTCTACATGGAACGCTATGGATTGAGGGGCGAGGCGATGTCCCGCGAATGGCATCTGAAGCGCGACCGGACCTTCCGCCGCGCCCTATTGGACGGGGCGGCCTGATCGCGGATGAACTCAGGGCGGGTGGGCGCCGGAGCCGGGAGGCCAGGTTAGACCAGCCGGATGTCGGCCCGGTCGCCGTAGGCGCCTTCGATCAGCGAGGTCGCGTGGCGGACCATGTCCGGGCCCTCGCGGCGTTTGATGAGAAAGGCGTTGCCGCCGGCGGCCGCCGCATGGCGGACGAAGTTGTGCAGTCCGTAGGTCACGAGAAAAGTTTGTTCGGTGGTCATGGTAATTCCTATTGGGTATCGGTCGGCGCGCGGCGCAGGGCGATGGCCCCGGCGCGGGCCGGTATGGATGGTGGCGCATGTGGCGCGGAGGTGCGGGGACGGCGCGGTTCGGCGCCCGGTCCCGGCCCGGGTTATTCGGATGCCGTGTCCCGAGGCGCCTGAGCGTCCGAGGTGGGCTGCTCGGCATTGCCGGACGCGGCGGCCTTTGCGGCCTCCTTCGCGGCGGCGCGCTGGGCCTTTTTCGCGGCTTTCTGGCGCTCGCGTTCCCGGCGTTCGAAATCGTAATTGGGCTTTTGAGCCATCTTAATCTCTCCGGATGAAAACGGTTCGGAAAGTCTTTGTCGGCGGTCGCCGAAACCGGGCGGGAAAGGATCGGCCGAAGCCGACCCCTTCCTGCGATCCGGGGTCGTTCCGATCAATCGGCGAGCGACAGATTTTCGGCGGCGGTCTTGCCGTTCTTTCCGGCGGCCAGGTCGTAGGTGACCTTCTGGCCTTCGGTGAGCGTGCTCAGGCCGGCCTGTTCGACGGCCGAAATATGGACGAAGGCGTCCTTGGAACCGTCTTCCGGTTCGATGAAGCCATAGCCCTTGTCGGTGTTGAAGAATTTAACGGTACCTGTGGTCATGATGGTGTCCTCTAACAGGAGATGGATGCCGTCCGGCGCTTCATGCGCCGGATCGACCGATATAACGCTCGCATTGTCAGGGGATCAGGAAGGTGACCGGCGGACCGGTTGATTCAAATCTCGAAAACAAAATGCAATTCGCTGGAACGCACCATAGAGAGACGCGTGGGCCCTGGCAACGGATAAAAGTAAAACCGTCGAATTGATCCAAAAATTATTGGCATAAAATTTATGATTATCAGGAAGCTGAAAATAATAATCTAAAAATATTTTTATTCATAAAATGCCGGAATTCGGCGTATTTCGGTTATTTTTTGCCTTCTTTTTCACGCTGCGCGGCGGCCAGAAGCTCATAGGACCGTCGCCGGTCCTCCTGATGGTAGGTCCAGGTCAGGACTACGACCTCGTCGACGCCGTAAACCTCCGCCCGGGCCGTCAATTCGTCGACGACCTGTTCGCCCGTGCCGATGATCGCCCGTTCCCGGTATTGCGTGAGCCAGGCTTTTTCCGGCTCGGAATACTCCCAATCGGCGAGGGTCTCCGGGCTTTCCATGGGGCCGCGCCGACCGGTCTCGCGCATCAGCCGGGCATGGGCGCGCGACGTGAACAGGCGTTCGGCCTCTTCTTCCGTTTCCGCCGCCAGCGCCCAGATGCAGACGCTGCCCATGGGTTCGGGATGGCGTTCCGACGGCTGATACCGCTCGCGGTAAAGGGCCAGCGCGCGGTCCGTGCCGTGCCCGTCGGTGATGAAGTGCGCGAAGCAATAGGGCAGGCCGAAATGGGCCGCGACCTGGGCGCCGTAATCGGAGGTGCCGAGCATCCAGACCTCGGGCGAGCCCGGGAACATGGGATGGGCCTCGACCCCGCGAAAGGGATGGCCCTCCATCAATTCCTCGCCGGAGACCCAGGCCATCAGGTCGCGCACGTTGGCGGGGAAATGTTCGGCGTCTTCGCCCGCGTTGGGATTAAGGGCCAACGCCGTCTTGCCGTCCGACCCGGGGGCCCGGCCCAGGCCCAGATCGATGCGGCCGGGGGCGATGGCCTCCAGCACGCGGAACTGTTCGGCGACCTTCAACGGCGCGTAATGGGGCAGCATCACGCCCGCCGATCCGATGCGGATGCGGTCCGTCGATTGCGCGACGGCGGCCATGACGATTTCCGGCGCCGTGCCGACGATGGACGGATGGTCGTGGTGCTCCGACACCCAGAACCGGGCATAGCCCAAATCCTCGCAATGCTTGGCGAGGGCGATGGTGTCACGGATCGCCTGGTCGGGGGCCTGGCCGCGGACGGCGGTGGATTGGTCGAGCACGGAAAAGGTGGGCATGGAATGTCCTTGGACGTTGCCTGAAATTGGCTAGGGCAGCAGAATCAGGCGGATAAGGTAAGCGACCGCGCCGACCGCCGCCACCCCCGCGATCCACAGGACGGCGAACCAAAGCAGCCGTTTGCCCAGGGGCTGCCTTGGGCCCGGGCCGTCGGGTTTCGTATTCGGGGTCGGATCGGGGGTCAGTGATACCCCTCCTTCGGGTCGACCTTGCCGCGGAAAATCCAATAGGCATAGGCCGTGTAGCCCAACACCACGGGCAGCAACACGACCGCGCCGACCAGAAGGAAGCCCAGGCTGGCGTCCGGCCCGGCGGCGTCCCAGATGGTCAGGCTGGGCGGCACCATGTAGGGGTAGAAGCTGATGCCGATGCCGATGAAGCAGAGCACGAACAGCGCCTGCGCCGCGATGAACGGCTGCGCGTCCCTGCCCCGCGCCAGGCCGCGATACAGCGCCCAGACACAGATCAGCACCAGGGCCGGGACGACGATGCTGAACGCCGCCGTCGGCCAGGCGAACCAGCGTTCCAGATAAACCGGGTTGAGCGACGGCGTCAGGGCGCTGACCAGGCCGATCAGCAAGAGCGTCACGGCGCCGGCGCGTCCGGCGATCTCGCGGGCGAAATCGCGGACGGGACCGTCGGTCTTCATCACCAGCCAGGTCGACCCCAACAAGGTATAGCCGACCAGCAGGGCCAGGCCGGTCAGAACGCTGAACGGGGTCAGCCAGTTCCACCAACCGCCCGCATAGGCGCGGTCGACGACGTCGATGCCCTGGACCAGGGCGCCCAGGGCGACGCCCTGGGAAAAGGCGGCGAGGATCGATCCCCCGGCGAACCCCCAATCCCACAGAAACTTGCCGCGTTTCGTCCGCCAGCGGAATTCGAACGACACGCCGCGAAACACCAGACCGATCAGCATGGCGATCAAGGGCGCGTAAAGGGCGGGCAGGATCGTCGCGTAGGCCAGGGGGAAGACGGCGTAGAGCCCGCCGCCGCCCAGGATCAGCCAGGTTTCGTTGCCGTCCCAGACGGGGGCGACCGTGTTCATGGCGAGGTCCCGGTCCTGTTCGGATTTCAGGGCGGGAAACAAAATGCCGACGCCCAGGTCGAAGCCGTCGAGCACGACGTAGGACAGCACGCCGACGGCGATCAAGCCGGCCCAGATGAAGGGAAGATCCAGTTCCATGGCCTCAGTCCCCCTGTTCCGTTGCGGCCCGGCGGCGGCCCGTCGCCGGGCCGGGCATCAACCCGGCCGTGCGGGTCGGGCCGATATCGTCGATCACGCCCGCGTCCGGCGGGTGCGACATCAGGCGCAGGAGATAGAAGGTCCCCGCGCCGAACACGGCGAAATAGACGACGATGAAGGAGATCAACGATGCCCCGATCGCGGCGCCGTCGATGGGGGCGGCGGAATCGACCGTGCGCAACAGGCCGTAGACGGTCCAGGGCTGGCGCCCGACCTCGGTCGTGATCCACCCGGCCAGCACGGCGGCGAAGCCGGACGGCGCCATCAGCACGGCGGCGCGTTGCAGCCAGGGGGCGTCGTAAAGACCGCCCCGCAGGCGTTTCCATCCGCTCCACAATCCCATCGCCGCCATCGCCAGGCCGAGCGCGACCATCACCCGGAACGACCAGAACACGATTTCGGCGGGCGGGCGGTCTTCCTTGGGCCAGGCCTTGAGCCCTTTGACCTCGCCGTCCCATTCGTGGGTCAGGATCAGCGAGCCGAGCTTGGGCACCTCGACGGCGAAGCGCGTTTCCTCGGCGTCGTCGTCGGGAATCCCGAACAGGATCAGCGGCGCCCCCCGGTGGGTGTCGTAATGCCCTTCCATGGCGGCGACCTTGGCGGGCTGGTGTTCCAGGGTGTTGAGGCCGTGGAAATCGCCGGCGACGATCTGCAGGGGGGCGACCAGAAGCGCCATCCACATGGCCATGGAAAACATGATGCGCGCACCCCGGTCGCGGTTGTTTTTCAACAGGTGCCAGGCGCCGATCCCGCCGACCACGAAGGCCGTGGTCAGATAGGCCGCCAGCACCATATGAACCAGGCGATAGGGGAAGGACGGATTGAAGATCACCGCCCACCAATCGTCGGGAACGTATTGGCCGACATCGTTGATGCCGTATCCCGCGGGGGTCTGCATCCAGGAATTGGCCGACAGAATCCAAAAAGACGAAAGCAGCGTGCCCACGGCGACCATCAGGGTCGCGAAGAAGTGCAGGCGCGGGCCGACCCGGTTCATGCCGAACAGCATGATGCCCAGGAATCCGGCCTCCAGAAAGAACGCGGTCAGCACTTCGTAGCCCAGCAACGGGCCGATGACCGGGCCGGTCTTGTCGGCGAAGACGCTCCAGTTGGTGCCGAACTGATAGCTCATGACGATGCCCGAGACGACGCCCATGCCGAAGGTCACCGCGAAGATGACCTTCAGATAATCGAAGACCTTCAGATAGCCTTCGTCCTTGGTCCATAGCCACAGCCCCTCGAGCACGGCGAGATAGCTCGCCAATCCGATGGTGAAGGACGGAAAGATGATATGGGCGGATACGGTGAAGGCGAACTGGAACCGGGCGAGCAGGATGGGGTCGAGAAGGTCGGTCATGGCGGGCCCTTCTTTCAGGCGGGTGAACGGGCGGCGCTGCCCCCATCCCACAGCAAAGATACCTTAGTCCAATCGGCGCCCTGCTTCCACCCCGCGGCGGCGGGCGCGCCCCGGCGGTTGAGCCCTCCGGCGTATCTGGTACTCTGATCGTCATGGACGCCGAGCCGCATTCCACGACCGACCTTCCCCCGCCGCCGACGGCCGTGGGGGCCGGTGGGCTGGCATTGTTCCTGGATGTCGATGGGACCTTGCTGGAAATTTCGGAAACGCCGGACAGCGTGCGGGTTTCCAGCAATCTGACCGGGCTTCTCCGCCGTGCGCACGATGCCCTGGGCGGCGCCCTGGCGTTGGTCAGCGGCCGTTCGGTGGAAGACCTGGACCGCCTGTTCCGGCCCCTGATTTTGCCGGCGGCGGGGCTTCATGGGTTGGAGATCAGGTCCCGCGTGGATGCCCCGGTTACCGGCCACGATCTGGCCGATGACCTGGCCCAGGAGAAAGACCGCCTGATCGCCGAGTTCATCGACGCCCCCGGCATCGTGATCGAGGACAAGGGCCCCTGCCTCGCCCTGCATTACCGCCGCAATCCGGACCTCAAGGCGCCGCTTCAGGCCGCCGCCGAAGAGGCATTGGGCCGGTTGGGCGGCGGGTTCCAGATCATCGCCGGCAACATGGTCTTCGAATTGAAACCCGCCGCCGCCAACAAGGGCAGCGCCGTCCGTGCCTTCATGGCGACGGGGGCCTTTCGCGGCCGGCGGCCGGTCATGATCGGCGACGACGTGACCGACGAGGACGCCTTCGGCGTCGTCAACGACATGGACGGCCTGGCGGTCTGCGTCGGCGGCCGGCGGCCGACGGCGGCGCGTCATGGCCTGGCCGACGTGGGCCGGGTGCACGCCTGGCTGCAAGATATCTGCGGGGCAACGCCGTCCCGTTCTCTCGACTGAACGAAGAAACGCAATCAAGAGGATCGAAAGACATCGAGATGACGGCGAAATCCGTAAACGACCTGAACCTGATCATGATCGGCAACTGTTCCGTCGCGGCGCTGTTGGACAAGAACGCGCGATACGTCTGGGGCTGTCTTCCCGATTTCGCGGGTGATCCGGTGTTCTGCGATCTGCTGGCCGGAAACGAGGAATCGGAGGCCGGTTTCTTCGACATCGTCCTCGACAATCAGGTCGCCAGCAGCCAGCGCTATGCCGGCAACACGGCGGTCGTCGTCACCACCCTGATCGACGATCAGGACAACGCCGTCGAAATCACCGATTTCGTGCCGCGCTTCAAACAGCATGGCCGGACCTTCCGCCCGACCATGTTCGTCCGCCATATCCGGCCCGTCTGCGGGCGGCCGCGCATCCGCGTGCGTCTGCGCCCGGCCAAGGATTGGGGCGGATCGAACGTGGAGACGACCCGGGGATCGAACCATATCCGCTATCTCGGGACGGGCCAGGTCATGCGCTGCACCACGGACCTGCCGATCGGCTATGTCCTGAACGAAACGGCCTTCCTGCTGGACAAGCCGGCGAGCCTGCTGTTCGGCCCCGACGAAACCGTGCCCGAAGGGGCGACGGCCATGTCGCGGGAATTCTACGACCGGACTTGCGATTACTGGCAGGAATGGTGCCGCTATCTTTCGCTGCCCTTCGAATGGCAGGACCAGGTCATCCGCGCCGCCATCACGTTGAAGATGTGCAATTTCGAGGAAACGGGCGCCATCGTCGCGGCGATGACCACCTCGATCCCGGAATCGCCGCCGGAAACGCCCGGTTCGGCGCGCAACTGGGATTACCGGTATTGCTGGCTGCGTGACGGGTATTTCGTGGTCTCGGCCCTGAACCGTTTGGGTGCGACGCGGACCATGGAAGGCTACCTCGGCTACATCACCAACATCATCGCCCAGGCGTCGGACGGGCATCTGAAACCGGTCTACGGCCTGTCCTACGACGACGATCTGGAAGAACGCGAGATCGCGACCCTGCCCGGCTATCGCGACATGGGGCCGGTGCGCTGCGGCAATCAGGCGCACGAGCATATCCAGAACGACGTCTACGGCAGCGTCATCCTGTCGGTGACCCAGGTGTTCTTCGACAAGCGCCTGAAACGCCAGGGCGACGAGACCCTGTTCACCATTCTGGAGCCCTTGGGCGAACGCTGCCTGGCGCTTTACGACAAGCCCGACGCGGGCCTGTGGGAGCTGCGCAATTTCGCCCATGTTCATACCTATTCCAGCGTTCTGTGCTGGGCCGGGGCCGACCGCTTGGCCCGCATCGCCGATCACATCGGGCTCAAGGACCGGGCGGCCTATTGGCGGCGCGCGGCTGACGACATGCGCGACCATATCCTGGCCGAAGGCTTCAACGCCGAACGCAATTCCTTTGTCGATGCCTGGGGCGGCGACGCGGTGGACGGCAGCCTGCTGTTGTTGCTGGAACTCGGCTTCGTCGATGCGGACGACCCGCGCTTCGCCGGGACCGTCGCGGCGATCGAGGAAGATCTGAAATTCGGCGACTACGTCTTCCGCTATGTGAAGGCCGACGATTTCGGCGAACCGGAAAACGCCTTCATCATCTGCACCTTCTGGTACATCGACGCCCTGGTGAAACTGGGCCGCCAGGACGAAGCCCGGGCATTGTTCGAAAACATGCTGGCCAACATGAACCCGGCGGGTCTGCTGTCCGAACATATCAACGTGGAAAGCCACGAGCTCTGGGGCAATTTCCCGCAGACCTATTCCCTGGTCGGCCTGATCAATTCGGCGACCGCGCTTTCCAAACGCTGGAAGGACGCGTTCTAAAAACGCGAGGTGATCTCCATGGCGACGAAGCCCACGGATACGAAGAAGACAAAGAAGAAACCGGCCAAGGCGAAGGCCCCGGCGATGACCGACGGGCGGCTGATCGTCGTCTCCAACCGGGTGCCCGACGTCAAGGGCGGCAAGGTCCAGGCGGGCGGCCTCGCCGTCGCCCTGGAAGAAGCCTTGCTGGCGGCGAAGGAAGGGGTCTGGTTCGGCTGGAGCGGCCGCGTCGGATCGAACAGCCATTCCCGCCCCGAGGTCACCGAGGCCGGGCCGATCACCTACATCACCATGGACCTCTCGCGGAAGGCCTATAACGAATACTACAACGGCTTCGCCAACCGGGCGCTCTGGCCGCTGTTCCATTACCGCATCGACCTTGCGACCTTCTCGCGCGAACATCAGGCGCGCTACATGGAGGTCAACACCATGTTCGGGGATGAGCTGTCGCATTATCTCAAACCCGGCGACACGGTCTGGGTCCATGATTATCACCTGATCCCGCTGGGCCAATGCCTGCGCCGCCACGGCCACGATCAGACCATGGGTATCTTCCTGCACACGCCGTTCCCGGCGGCGGAGGTCTTGATCGCGCTGCCGACCCATCGGGAATTGGTTCAGGCCCTCGCGGCGTATGACTTGATCGGGTTCCAGACGGAAAACGACAAACGCGCCTTCGCCGACTACATCCGTTACGAGGCCCGCGGCACGGTCACCAAGGACGGTCGGGTCTCGGCCTTCGGGCGCAAGTTCCGCATCGCCGTGTTCCCCATCGGCATCAATCCGGAACAGTTCGAAGGCCCGGTCGCCAATCCGAAACAGATGAGCTGGGCGCGCGATCTGAAGGAACGCTCCGGCGATGGAAGCTGGCTGATCGGCGTCGACCGGCTGGATTACTCCAAGGGCATCGCGCAGCGCTTCGCCGCCTACGAGCGGATGCTGGAACGCTACCCTGCCTATCGCGGCTGGGTCAGCTATTTCCAGATCACGCCGCCGTCACGCGGCGAGGTCGCGGAATACAAACAGATCCGCCGGGACCTGGAGGCCCAGGCCGGGCATATCAACGGCCGCTTCGCCGACATGGACTGGGTGCCGTTGAACTACATCAACAAAAGCTACTCCCGCGACCGCCTGGCCCTGTTCTACCGGGCCTGCGGCGTCGGGCTGGTCACCCCCTTGCGCGACGGTATGAACCTGGTCGCCAAGGAATACGTCGCGTCGCAGAACCCGTCGGACCCGGGGGTGCTGGTACTGTCGCGTTTCGCCGGGGCGGCCCGTGAATTGACCGATGCGCTGATCGTCAATCCCTACGACGTGAATTCGGTCGCCGACGCCATCGCCCAGGGCATCGAAATGCCCTTGGACGAACGGCGGCGGCGCTGGCAATCGATGATGAAGGTGATCCGCAAGAACGATCTGAACCGTTGGCGCGAAACATATCTCGCGGCACTGGCGGCCTGCGGGGCGGAGCGGTCGGCGGCGTGAGTGCCTGGTCCGGCCTGGTCGCCGATATCGGCGGCACCAACGCGCGCATCGCCCTTGTTGGCGCCGACGGCGGGTTGGCGCGTCCGGGCCGTTACCTTTGCGCCGATTTCCCGAACCTCGCCGCCGCCCTTCGCCGGTATGCCGAAGACCAGGGACTGGACGCCTTGCCGTCCCGCGCCGCCGTCTGCGCCGCCGGGCCGGTCGAGGACGGCCGGGTGCGCATGACCAATCATGCCTGGGAGATCGACGCGGCGGCGACTGCGGACGATCTCGGCATGGATCGCCTCGGTCTGATCAACGACTTCACGGCACAGGCGCTGGCCCTGCCCGCCCTCGGGCCGGGCGACCTGTTTCCCATCGCGCCCGGCCGGGCGATGCCCGGCGCGGCGACGGCGGTGATGGGGCCGGGCACGGGGCTGGGCGTCGCCGGACTGATGCCGGGTGCCGGGATCGGCGACGTCGTGACGTCGGAGGGCGGCCATATGACCGCCGCCCCGCGCGACGCCGACGAGGCCCGTGTCGTCGCGGCCCTGGAAGGGCGGTTCGGGCACGTGTCCTATGAACGCCTGGTCTCCGGGCCGGGCCTGGAGAACATTCACGGTGTGCTCGCCGGAGACGGCGGCACGTTGTCGGCGGCGGAAATCAGCCGCCGCGCGCTCGCCGGATCGGACGACGCCTGTGTCCGTGCGCTTGATCTGTTCTTCTCATTTCTAGGGTCGGCGGCGGCCGATGTCGTTTTGACGTTGGGGGCCCGGGGCGGGCTTTATCTCGCGGGCGGCATCCTGCCGGGGATGACCGGGGCCCTCGCGGCATCTGGGTTTCATGCCCGGTTCTGCGACAAGGGCCGGTTCGCGGATTACCTGGGGGCGGTGCCGGTCCAGGTCGTCGTCCATCCCGCGCCGGCCCAGCTGGGCCTGATGCGCCTGCTTACCGGCGCGGGGGACGATTAATGGACGTGACGGCCTAGAGAACGCCGGCCAGGATTGCCACGCCCGCCGCCGCGATGGCGCCGCCGCCGATGCGGCCGGCCAGCGCGCCTTGGGCCGCCGAGATGCGACCGGCACCCAGACCGGCGGCGATGCCCGCCAGATGCAGCAGCGAGGTCGCCAGCACGAAGCCCAGGCCATAGGCCGCAGCCGAGGCCGTTTGCGGCATTTCGGCGCCATGGGCATAGCCGTGGAACAGGGCGAAGCCGCCGGCGACGGCCATGGCCAGAACCACCGGCAGGCGCGAGGCGAAAGCGGCGCCCAGGCCGATAACGACGACCGACAGGCCGATCATGAACTCGACGCCGGAAAACGCGATGCCCGTGACCCCGGCGATGCCGCCCATCGCCATCATGGCGACGAAGCTGACGGGAACGAGGTACAGCGCCCGCCCGCCCATCGTCGCGGCCAACAGGCCGACGGCGACCATGGCCAGCAGATGGTCCAGCCCGCCGATCGGGTGCATGAAGCCGTGGGCGAAGCCCGACGCCGGACCGACGCCCGTGTGCGCTTGGGCGATGCCCGGGATGATCGATAGGGAAATCAGCAATGCGATGAAACGCATGGAACAGTCCTTTCAGGGCCCTCCGCCCCAGTGAAGCGCCCGGCGGAAAACGCGCGGGCGCGGGTGGTTGTTGTCGGCGGCCGGTCTCCTGGCTCCGGATGTGCCCTGTTCCGCCTTCCCGGTCCCGCTGGGGCCAGTGGCATGAGGAAAGGACCTTGTCCGTCACAGTCGCGGGGGCGGCGCCGGCATTCCACCGGGCTTCCCGTTTCACCCCCGCCTTGCGGCCGGGGGCACCGCCGGGTCGAGTATGTCATTCCCCTGTGCCCGCGGCAACCGGGCCCGGCAGCGGGCGGATAACCGACGGAATGGGGGAGGTGAAGGAGGGCGGAAGTGCGCCGACGCTATTCCAGCGCGGCCAACATGGGGGCCGAATCCTCGATCGTCTGGATACGGTCCATGCCCTGTTTCATTTCGGTCATGATGAATTCGGCGCGGCGGCCCGGGCCGCCGACCTGCATATTGGGGAACAGCGTCGACCAGGCGTCCATCTTGACCGCCAACGCGCAAAGCACGCCGCCGATGGTCGTGTGATAGCCCCGGATCACGGCCTCGACCCGGCGAAAGCGTTCGGCGGAAATGTTGTCCCACATGTGCTTGGTGCCGCGGTCGAAGTTTTCGAACCGGCCGGTGATGGCGGCCATCAGTTCGTTGATGGTGGTCGTCATCATATCCATGGTCTGCATCAGCGACGGGTTGTTCTTCATCGCGTAGTTTTCGCGCAGCAGGTCCATGGTATCGAGGAATTCGGTGATCGTCGGCTCGATATCGTCGAGGATGTTCTTGTAGTAGCTGAGCGACATGAAGATGTCGGCATAGTCCTCGAGGAACTTCGGCAGGTCCTCGATCTTGATGTTCAACTTCTGCGCCATCAGCTTGAGCTTCTCGAGCGCCTTCTTCTTGTCCGGCGAGCGGAACAGCTTGACCACGTCCTGGAAGCTTTTCACGTCGACGTCGTCGCCGCCGTAGATCTGGGAAATCAGCGGGCCCGTGAACTCGCGCATGTATTCGTTCAGTTCGGCGACCTTGGATTCCGACAGCTTCAGGTATTCGACGTTGTTGACCTCGATGCCCAGGTCGCGGAGCGAGATACGCAGGGAATAGACGTCGTAGCTGGGCAGGTCCCCCAGCTTCTTCATCATCACCATGTCGGGATGGCGGAAACCTTCGGCCCAGCCAAATTCGGCGGGCAGGCCGTCGATGTCGACCTGGCCCGATCCGGTGTCCTTGTCGGCGAAAATCTCGACCATGCTTTCGAAGCGCGCATTCTTGATCAGGCGCGCACGGCGCAGCGGCGCCGTCTTCAGCGGCATCATGATCAGCGGCAGAGTATGAAGGGAATCCCGATCCTCGTCCTCGATATCGCTTTCCAGGTCGAGGTCACCGAATGTAAAGCCGTCTTTCTGGGCCAAGGTTTTCTTCCTTCAGATCCCTATTTCGCCCATTCGACCGTTTCGATCTGCGGTGCGTTGGCCTGGATTTCGCGGATCTTGTCGATCCCCTGTTTCATTTCCGACATGATGAATTCGCCGCGCTTGATCGGCCCGCCGACGGTCGGGGAGGGAAACTTAGTCGCGAAAGCGTTCATTTTGACCGTCAACGCGCAAAGGCAGCCGCCGATGGTGGTGTGGTATTCCTCGACGAATTTCTTGACGGTCTTGAAGCGGTCGGCGGTCAGATCGTCCCACATGCCGTTCGTGTAGCGGTCGAAGGTCTCGAACCGGCCCGAGATGGCGGCCATCAACTCGTTGATGGCGCCTTCGATCTGGTCGCAGGTATTCATCATGTTCTGGTTGGTCTTCAACTGGAAATTGTCCCGGATTTCATCCATCGAGGCCATGAATTCATCGATGATCGGCTCCAACGCATCCAGGCATTGGCGGAAGTAGGACAGCGACAGGAAAACGTCGCCGTAATCTTCCAGGAACTTGGGCACGTCGCGCATCTTGATCCGCAATTTCTGTGCCATCTGGTCCAGTTTCTTGCGCACCATTTCGACGTCCGGACTTTCGAACAGTTTCACCATATCGTCGAAGGTCTGAATGTTCAGGTCGTCCTTGCCGTAGATTTCCTGGATCAGCGGCCGGGTAAACTGGGTCATATAGGCCGTCAACTCAGAGACCTTGCTGTCGGACAGCTTCAAATCCTCGATGGAATTGACCTCGATCCCTTCCTGGCGGAACAGGATGCGCAGCGAATAGACGTCGTAGCTGGGCAGGGGCGCCAGCTTGCGCAGCATCACCAGATCGGGGTGGCGCTTGCGGCCCTTGCCGGCCCAACCGTAATCCTTGGCCAACTCCTCGACATCCATCTGGCCGGATCCGATGCCCGAGCCCTGGAACAGTTCGACCACGCTTTGCAGGCGGGCGTTCTTGATCAGGCGCGCACGATGCAGTGACGGCGTCTGGAACGGCAAGATCGACAGCGGCAGGATATGCAAGGCGTCGCGGTCGGAGTCACGTTGCGTCGACGGCTCGCCGGTCGGCATGCCGGGGTCCGGAAAGTCGTCTTCTTTCGCAGCTTCGCTCATGAATGCCTGCCCAGATGCAAGTCGACGGCGTCTTCGGCCTTTGACTTATCGAAGTCGTTAAAATACCTATTCTTATCAGCTTTTATAGCACCAATTTGTCAGCAAGGGCCAACATGCCTTTGCCTGTTCGGCAAAGGCGGGCCACTGGGATGAGGTGGCGGATAGGGCGGCCATGGCGCGATTTCGAATGACCTTGGAATACGACGGGCGCGGCTTCGTCGGATGGCAGCGCCAGGACAACGGTCTGGGTGTTCAGGAAGTCGTTGAAAACGCAGTCCATGCCTTCGCCGGCGAGGATGCCGTGGTGCAGGCCGCCGGGCGCACGGATGCGGGCGTTCATGCCCTTGGTCAAGTCGCCCATGTCGACCTGATCAAGGATTGGCCCGAGGACACGGTGCGCGACGCCCTGAACTTTCATATGAAGGAGTATGCGGTTTCGGTGCTGACGGCCAAGGCCGTTGATGAAGACTTCCACGCCCGGTTTTCCGCCGTTTCGAGGCGATATCTCTACCGCATTCTCAACCGCCGGCCGCCGCCGACGCTGGACGGCGGGATGGTTTGGTGGGTGCCGGCGGCCCTGGACGTGCCCGCCATGGCCGAGGCCGCGCGGGTGCTGATCGGCCATCACGATTTCACGAGTTTCCGTGCAACCCATTGCCAGGCGAAATCGCCGGTCAAGACGCTGGACAGCCTGGACATCACCCAGGTCGGTCAGGAAATTCATTTCGACGTCGGCGCGCGTTCCTTTCTCCACCATCAGGTGCGCAACATGGTCGGCTCCCTGCGCTGGGTCGGCGAGGGCCGTTGGACGGCAAAGGACCTTCAGGCCGCGCTGGATGCCCGCGACCGCGCGGCGGGCGGCCCGACGGCGCCGCCGGACGGCCTTTACCTGACCCATGTGGGCTATCCCGAGGCCTAAGGCCGCAAAACGCCGTCCGCACCGCCCACCATGGCGCGGGGACGCGTTTCGGATTATATTGAAAAGATGGAAAAGCAAATTCCCCTTTCGATGAAGGGCTCGGACCAGAACGGCCCTGATGCGGCCGCCCAGGCGGGTGCGCCGGGCGAGTTTTCGGAGCTCAAGGATTATCCCGTGATCGGCTATCTGGCCGTGATCTGCGGTGTCCTTGCGATCTTCACCTGGGGGATCGTCTTCGTGCCCATGTCCATGGCCTTCGCCATCGCGGCGATGATCGCCGGGCAGGGGGCCTGGGGCTTTTCCGGTCTGGTGCTGGGGATGATCGGGCTGATGACCTCGCCGACCCTGCTGGCGTTGCTGGGTCTGGGCGCCGTCGCGGCGTTTTTCGGGATCGGCTGACGCCGGGCTTTTAGGCGAAGTAGCGCTTCAACACATCCGCATAGATGCGCGCCAGGTCGTGGATTTCCGTGACCAGGGCGTTTTCATCCACCTTGTGGGCGGTCTGATTGATCAGGCCGAATTCGACGACGGCGCAATGGTCCTTGATGAACCGCGCGTCCGACGTGCCGCCGGTGGTGCTCAATTCCGGGTCCAGGCCGGTCACGTCCTTGACCGCGCCCGCGACGACGTCGCTGAGGAACCCCGGCGGGGTCAGGAAACTTTCGCCCGAGACCGAGATGTCCAAATCGTAATCGGCGCCGCCGACGGCGGTCGCGACCTCGGCGCAGCGATCCTCGATCAGCTTGCTCAGGCTGGCGCCCGAATGCATGTCGTTGAAACGGATGTTGATCCGCCCCGACGCCTGGGCCGGGATCAGGTTGGTCGTCGCGTTGCCGACATCGACCGTGGTGATCTCCAGATTGGTTGCCGGGAAATGGTCGTTGCCGTCGTCCAGCGGATCGTCGTTCAGCGCCGCCAGCATCTTCAGCAACTTGGGCACCGGATTGTCGGCCAGATGCGGATAGGCGACATGGCCCTGCGTGCCGCGCACGGTCAGGGTGCAGTTGAGCGAGCCGCGTCGCCCGATCTTCATCATGTCGCCCAGGGTGTCCGGGTTGGTCGGCTCGCCGACCAGGCAGGCGTCGATGACCTGGCCCTGTTCCTTCATCCATCCCAGCACCTTCTTGGTGCCGTTGACGGAGGGGCCTTCCTCGTCGCCGGTGATCAGGAAACTGATCGATCCCGGCGGGTTGGGATGGTCTTCCAGATAGGCCGAGGTGCCCGCGACCATCGCCGCGATGGCGCATTTCATGTCCGACGCCCCACGCCCGTAAAGCCGCCCGTCCCGGATTTCCGGTTTGAACGGATCGGACGCCCAATCGGCCGGATCGCCCGGCGGCACCACGTCCGTGTGCCCGGCGAAGCAGAAATTGGGCTGCGCCGTGCCCAGCCGGGCGTAGAGGTTGTCCACGTCCGGGGTGCCGGCTTCGGAAAACGGCACCCGCCAGCAGGTGAAACCCATGGCTTCCAGCCGGTTCTGCAGCAGGTCGAGCGCCCCGCCCTCGGTCGGGGTGATCGAGGGGCAGCGGATCAGGTCTTCCGATAGCGTCAGGGCGTCGAGCGGCATGGGGGCTGTCCGGGGCTTAGTCGCGCAGCAGGTCGTTGATCGAGGTCTTGGACCGCGTGCCTTCGTCCACGGTTTTCAGGATGACCGCGCAATAGAGCGACGGCGCATGCGCGTTGTCGGACACGCTGCCCGGCTTGGGCGGCAACGATCCGGGCACGACCACGGAATAGGGCGGGATCTTGCCGTAGATGATTTCGCCTGACTGGCGGTCGACGATCTTGGTCGACTGGCCGATGAACACGCCCATGGAAATGACCGAGCCTTCGCCGACCATCACGCCTTCGACGATTTCCGACCGGGCGCCGATGAAGCAGTTGTCTTCGACGATGACGGGATCGGCCTGCAGCGGTTCGAGCACGCCGCCGATGCCGGCGCCGCCCGAGATATGGCAGTTCTTCCCGATCTGCGCGCAGGAGCCAACGGTGGCCCAGGTATCGACCATGGTGCCTTCATCGACATAGGCGCCCAGGTTGACGAAGCTGGGCATCAGAACCGCACCCGGCGCGATATAGGCCGAGCGGCGGACGACGCAGTTCGGCACGGCGCGGAAACCGGCGGCCTTGAAATCGTCGGCCGACATGCCTTCGAACTTGCTGGGCACCTTGTCCCACCAGGTCGAGCCGCCGGGGCCGCCGGAAATCGGGGCCATGTCGCTGAGGCGGAAGGACAGCAGCACCGCCTTCTTCAACCACTGATGAACGGTCCACTCGCCGTCGATCTTTTCGGCGACGCGGGCTTCGCCCTTGTCCATCAGGTCCAGCGCCGCCTCGATGGCGTCGCGGGTTTCGCCCGTCGTCTGGGCGTTGATGGCGTCGCGGCCCTCCCAGGCGGCGTCGATGGCGGCTTGCAGGTCATTGCTCATGTAAGGAACCCCGGTTCTTCTGGATTGATCGTTTTGAAAGGCACCGGAAGATGAAACGCCGGAGGGCGGGTGTCAAGGCGAAGCGGGCGGATGCGCGCCGTTTACGGCACGGCGCCGGTGATCTCTTCCAGCCAGTCGATCAGATCGTCGACCACATGGTGGATATGGCCGCCGTCGGAGCCCTCGTGCGCCCAGGTCACGCCCGAGGAGCCTTCGGGCCGGACCCAGACCGTCGTCATGCCCAGCGCATGGGCCGGGGCCAAGTTGCGGGCCATGTCCTCGACCATCACGGCCTTGGCCGGGTTTACCCCGTGCAGATCGACCATCTTGTCATAGACATGCGGGGCGGGCTTGGGATCGAAGTCGGAGGCGACGATGTCGAACACGGCCTCGAAATGATGACGGATGCCCAGTTTTTCCGTGACCCGTTCGGCATGAGGTACGTCGCCGTTGGTGAAAATGATCTTGCGCCCCGGCAGTTTGGACAGCGCCGCGTCCAGGCGCGGCGAGGCGTCGACGGGCGTCAGGTCGATGTCGTGCACGGCGTCCATGAATTCCACGGGATCGACGTTGTGCAGAGTCATCAGGCCGCGCATGGTCGTGCCGTGTTCGCGGAAATAGGTCTTCTGCAGGGCCCGCGCCTGTTCCAGCGGCAGGTCGAACAGCCCCGCCACGTAGCGGGTGATGTTCCAATCGACCTGATCGAACAGGCGGCAGGACGCGGGATAGAGCGTATTGTCCAGATCGAAGACCCAGCAATCGGCGCCGGCGGGATCGGCGAGCGGCGCGGGTGCGGGAATGTCGGTTGCGGTCGTCATGATCCTATATAGGGGCGCGCGGGCCGGGGCGCGCAAGGCCCTTTTTGCGCTTTCCGGCGCTTTCATGCCCTGGGTGTGACGTAGGCCGCTTGGCTCAGCCGCCGGGTTGAGTAATATTCCCTGCCATCCCGGAGGAGGACCCCTGTGACGACCGATTACGGCAAGGACGCGATACTGGCGCAGAAAGGCAAGCTCGAAGAGCGCCGGCGCCTGGCCGCGTCCATGACCACCAAGCCGGAAATTCTTTATTACATGGCCAAGGACGGCGATCCCGACGTCCGCAAGGCCCTGGCCGCCAATCCGGCGACGCCGAACCAGGCCGATATGATCCTGGCCAAGGACCCGGACGAAGGCGTGCGCGCGTCGCTGACCCAGAAGATCGCGCAGATGATGCCGGACCTGACGGAAAAGCAGACCACCAAGGTCCGCGCCTGGGCCGCCGACACGCTGGAGGACATGGCCCGCGACCAGGCGTTCCGGGTCCGCCACGTCCTGGCCGATACCTTGAAGGACATGACCTCGGCGCCGCCGGCGGTCCTGCGCCAGCTTGTCCGCGACACGGATTCCATGGTCGCCAACCCGGTCATCGAGTTCTCGCCCGTGCTGACCGACAAGGACCTTGTCACGGTCATCGCCGAGGGCGCCAATACGGCGCGGCTCAAGTCCATTGCCCGGCGCAAGACGGTGTCGGAGAAAGTCTCCGACGCCATCGTCGAAACCGGCGACACGGAAGCCACGGCGGAACTGCTGCGCAACCCCGGGGCGCATATTTCCGAGGGCACGTTGGACAAGATCGTCGATCAGGCCGAGGACAAACCGGAACTGCACGAACCCCTGGTCGCCCGGCCGGGCCTGTCGGACAAGGCGGCCAAACGCCTGGCCGAATACGTCGCCGACAGCTTGGTGGATACCTTGCTGGCGCGAAACGACCTTTCACCCGAAGTGGCGGAACAAGTCCGGGCAGAGGTCATGAAGCGCCTCGCCGCCGGGGCCGGTCCGGCGGCCGGCGCGGTCAACGCAGAAGGCGGCGACGGCCGGGGGGCGGTCGGCAATGCGTTGGAGCCGGAACCGGACCGCCTGACCCGCGACGAGGCCCTGGAACTGGCCCGCGAGATGAACAAGAAGGGCCAGTTGACCGAAGGCGTGATCTACGATGCCATCGGCCGCAAGGACCGCAACATGGCGATGGCGGCCCTGGCCGTGATGTCGGACACCAAGATGCCCGCCGTGGTCAAAGCCTTCGCCACCAATTCGGCCAAGGGCATCGTCGCCCTGGTCTGGGAGGCGGGGTGTTCGCCGAAGCTGTCGGTCGATCTGCAACAGGGGCTCGGCAACGTGGCCCCGGTCGAGATCATCCGCCCGTCGTCGCGGGCATCCTACGGCCTGTCGGAAGACGAGATGATCTGGCAGCTCGATTTCCTGCGCGACATGGGCTGAAAAAATTAAATTTGAAGGGAAGATTCATCATGGACAGCCAAAGCAACGAAACCTACGACCCCAAGACGTTCCGCGGGCTGACCTGGCACGACGCCACCCCGGCCTTTCGCGACGGCACGGACACGCCGCGCGATTATCTGGAACGCTGTATCGAGACCGTCCATGCCCGCGAACCCGTCGTCCGCGCTTTCCCCGCCGTGAACGAATCCGGTGCGCGCGACGCCGCCGACGCATCGACCGCCCGCTGGCGTGACGGCAAGCCGCTGTCGCCGATCGACGGCATGCCGGTGGCGATCAAGGACTTGCTGGAAACCAAGGACATGCCGACGCAGATGGGCTGCGCCGCCTTCGACGGGAATTTCCCGAAACGCGACAACGCCGCCGTCTGGGCCCTGCGCCAGGCGGGGGCGGTGATCCTGGCGAAATCGGTGACGGCGGAACTGGGCGGCACCCATCCGGGGCCGACGACCCATCCGTTCGACCCGGCGCGCACGCCGGGGGGGTCGTCGTCCGGTTCGGCGGCGGCGGTCGCCGCCCGCATGGTCCCGGCGGCCATCGGCACGCAGGTCGGCGGCTCGATCATCCGCCCGGCGGCCTATTGCGGGAACGTGGCGCTCAAGCCGTCCCAGGGGGCGATCAACCGGGGCGAACGCCTGGGCACCAGCATGTCGACCCACGGCCCCCATGCCACCTGCATTCAGGACATGTGGCAGGTCGCCATCGAGATCGCCAAGCGGGCCGGCGGCGACCGCGATTACAAGGCGCTGTCGGGGCCGGACGAGGCGCCCGCGGCGGCCCGCCCGGCGCGTCTGATGGTGCTGGAAACGGTGGGATGGGAGCGCACGGACGATGCGACCAAATCGGTTTTCGCCGCGTTTCTGGAGAATCTCAAATCGGCGGGCATCGAATTGATCGACCGGCGTTCCCATGCCGGGGTCGAGGCGTTCGAGGCCGTCATCCAGGATGCCGAGGAAATCGCCACGGACATCACGCTGTGGGAGAACCGCTGGACCTGGCGCAACATGGTCGACCAATTCGGCGACAAAATCAGCCACCGCCTGCGCAAGGGCCTGGAAAAGGCCGAGGCCATGTCCCCGGCACAGTACGAAGCGCTGCTCGACCGCCGCGCCGCTGCCCAGGCCGCCCACGGCGAGGCCGCGCGCCTGGCCGATGCGGCGATTACCCTGGCTTGTCCCGGCCCGGCGCCTTTGTGGGACGCCACGGCGCCCGACGCCGATCAGGTCCGCCGCCCGACGGGTGACGCGATCTTCAATTATCCGTCGTCGATGTTGTTCGCGCCCGTGGTCACCGTGCCGATGATGGCCGTCGCGGGCATGCCCGTCGGCCTGCAGGTCATGGGGCGGCCGGGCGACGACGCCAAGGTCACGGCCCTGGCGCGCTGGATATTGGAAACGGTTGCGCCTGTCTCCGCCGGTTAGGGGGTTTCCGCCGCAGGGCGTTAATCGGGAAGGATGATCGTCCCGGCCCCGTGCTCGGTGAACAGTTCGACCAGCACGGCATGCGGCACCCGGCCGTCGGAAATGACGGCGCCGCCGACGCCCTGTTCGACGGCCTCGATGCAGGTTTCGACCTTGGGGATCATGCCGCCCGAGATGACGCCGGACTTGATCGCCTTGCGGGCGTCCGAGACTTTCAGTTCCGGGATCAGGTTGCCGTCGCCGTCCAGCACGCCCGACACGTCGGTCAGCATGATCAGGCGCTTGGCATGGGTCGCGCCGGCGATGGCGCCGGCCGCCGTATCGGCGTTGATGTTCAGGGTCTCGCCCTTCGGCCCGACCCCGATGGGGGCGATGACGGGCGTGATGTCCGATTCCTCGAAGGCTTCCAGGATATGCGGATTGACCTCTTTCGGCTCGCCGACCAGGCCCAGGTCCAGGATACGCTCTATATTGCTTTCCGGGTCCTTCTTGGTGCGGCGCAGCTTGTCGGCCTGGATCAGGTTGCCGTCCTTGCCGCAAAGCCCCGCCGCCATGCCGCCGGCGGCGTTGATCAGGCCGACGATTTCCTTGTTGATCGACCCGGCCAGAACCATTTCCACGACCTTCACCGTGTCTTCGTCGGTGACGCGCAGGCTGTCGATGAATTTGCTCTCGATCGCCAGGCGCTGCAGCATGGCGCCGATCTGCGGGCCGCCGCCGTGCACCACGACCGGGTTGCCGCCGACCTGACGCAGCAGGACCACGTCCCGCGCGAACAGATTGGCCATTTCCTGATCGCCCATGGCATGGCCGCCGTATTTGATGACCACGGTCTGCCCGGCGTAGCGGCGCATGAAGGGCAGGGCTTCGGACAGGACACGGGCCTGGTCCTGCCATTTGTCGGCGATGGTGGGTTTCTTGTCGGTCATGGCCAGGGAACCTAATTCATTGTCCTGAATATTAGAAGTATTTCGAACGGTTTAGCCCGTTTACGCCGGCAGCGCCAGGGCCGCCAGTTCGGCGCGCAATTCCTCGATGCCCTGGGACTTGAAGGAACTGGTCCGCATGATCACCGGATGGGCCGCCGTATGCTTGGCCAGTTCAGCCGAGGTGCGTTCGATCAGTTTGTCCAAATCGGCGGCTTTGATCTTGTCGCATTTGGTCAGCACGATCTGATAGGCCTGGGCCGCCGCATCCAGCATTTTCATGATCTCGCGGTCGGTCTCCTTGAGGCCGTGCCGCGCGTCGATCAGCACACAGGTCCGGCGCAGCTCCTGACGTCCCCGCAGGTAGGAATTGACCAGCCGCGTCCAGTTCATGACCTGGCCCTTGGGCGCCTTGGCGTAGCCGTAACCGGGCAGGTCCGCCAGCATCAGGCGTTCGCCCAGGTCGAAGAAGTTGATCTGCTGTGTGCGGCCCGGCGTGTTGGACGTGCGGGCCAGGTCCTTGCGGCCCGTCAGCGCATTGATCAGCGACGACTTGCCGACGTTGGACCGGCCCGCGAAGGCGACCTCGGGCAAGGGGCCGTCGGGCACCTGGCTCAGACTGGCGGCGCCCAGCAGGAAGGTCGCTTCCTTGGCGAACAGCAGACGGCCGTTCTCCAACAGGGTTTCCTGGGAGTCCGCGCCGGCATCCGTGCCGGGAGTGATGTCGCCCGGCTGGTTCATGTCAGGACTTCTCCGGGGGTGCTCAGGCCTTGACGCCCATGCGTCGCATGATGACCCATTGCTGGGCGATCGACAGCAGGTTGTTCCAGGTCCAGTAGATCACCAGACCGGCCGGGAACTTGGCCAGCAGGAAGGTGAACAGCACCGGCAGGAACATCATCACCTTGGCCTGCATGGGGTCCGTCGGCTGCGGGTTCAATTTCTGCTGCAGGAACATGGAAATGCCCATCAGCAACGGCCAGACGCCGAGATGCATGATATCCGGCGCCGGCCAGGGAACCAGGCCGAACAGGGTGAACAGGTTGGTCGGATCGGCCGCCGAAAGGTCGTGGATCCAGCCGTAGAACGGCGCGTGGCGCATCTCGATGGTCACGAACAGCACCTTGTAGAGCGCGAAGAACACCGGGATCTGAACCAGGATCGGAAGGCAGCCCGACGCCGGGTTGGCGCCCTCGCGTTTGTACAGCGACATCATTTCTTCGTTCAGCTTGACCTTGTCGTCGCCATACCGCTCGCGCAGCTTGGTCATCTCCGGCTGCAGCTTCTTCATCTTGCTCATGCTCTCGTACGACTTGTTGGCGAGCGGGAAGAAGGCGAGCTTGATGCCCACGGTCAGCAGCAGGATCGCCAGACCCAGGTTGCCGAAGTGAACTTCCAGCCAGAGCAGACCGTAGAAGATCGGCCGCGTCAGGAAGTAGAACCAGCCCCAGTCGATGGCCAGGTCGAAGCGTTCGATGCCGAGCGATTCCTCGTAAGCGTCCAGCACCTTGACCTGCTTGGCACCCGCGAACAGGCGGTTTTCCGCCGCACCCGAAGCGCCCGGCGCGACCTTCACGCCGGCGCCCAGGAAGTCGACCTGATAGGTATCGACGACGCCGGCTTTGCGATAGACGTAGCGCTTGGTGACTTCCGTGTCCTTGCCCGGGATCAGGGCGGTCAGCCAGTATTTGTCGGTGATGCCGATCCAGCCGCCGGTGCCGGTGCTGGTTTCCTGCTTGGTTTCCTGCAGGTCGTCGTAATCGACTTCCTTCAGCTCACCGTTGTTCACGCCCAGAAGGCCCTCGTGCAGGATGTAGAAGCCCGAAGTTTCCGGCGTGCCCTGGCGCGACACCAGGCCGTAGGGGAACAATTCGACCGCATCCGAGCCCGCGTTCTCGACCGTCTGCGCGACGGTGAACATGAAGTTCTCGTCGATGGTATAGGTCCGCTTGAACACCTGGCCCTGGCCGTTGTCCCAGCTCAGGGTCACCGGCGTGCCGGGGGCGAGCGTCTTGGACGAAGGCGTCCAGACCGTATCCGCGTCCGGCACCTTGACGGCGGGCTTGCCGTCGGCGCCCGCGGGCGAGATCCAGCCGAATTCGGCGAAATAGGCGTCCTTGACGCCGCGCGGGCTCAACAGGGTGATCGGGTCGCTGTCGGGTTCGAGCGTTTCGCGGTAGTCGGCGAGGATCAGATCGTCGATCCGCCCGCCCTTCAGCGAGATGGAGCCGGTCAGGCGCGGCGTTTCGATCCGCACGCGCGGCGTTTCGGCCAGAACCTCGGTCCGCGTGGCCTGCGGCGCGGGGCCGCCCGGAACGGCGGGCGCACCCGGGGCCTGCGGCAGGGCGGCGCCGGAACTCGGCGCGCCGGGCAGGGCGCTGGGCGATTGGCCGGGCTGGCCGGGCTGGCCCGTTTCCGCCGTCTGCTGCGGCGCGGGGGTGGTGTTCTTGAAATACAGCTCAAAGCCCAACAACACGGCCACCGACAGGACCACGGCCAGGATCAGGTTCTTGTTCTCAATCATTGTTCTTTAGGACCCGTGCGGTTGGGGTTGGGAAGAAACGGCGTGATCGTGCCCGTGCTTATGGGCATGGGCGGTGCCGTGCGAATGCCCGGAACAGGCGGGCGGCACCGGATCGAGGCCGCCCCGGTTCCAGGGATTGCAGCGCAGGATGCGCCAAATCGAAAGGCCCAGGCCGCGCAGAAGGCCGTGTTCGGCCAATGCGTCCCGGGCATATTCGGAACAGGTGGGATGGAACCGGCAGGACGCCGGAAAAATCGGAGACAGGAACAGCTGGTAGCCCCGGATCAGACCGCGGGCGAACAGGGCCGGAAGGTCGCGGACGGAAAAATTGCGGGCGGAGAGATTCCGGGCGGCAAGGCGGGCGCCGGTGCGGGCCGTCGTCTGCTGCGCCATGGTCTCAAGCCTCCGCATTATTTCGGCGGGGTCGGGCGTCCTTGCCCTTGCCGCCCCCTTTGCGCCGGGTTTCGACCCGGTCCAGCGCCGTCTTCAGATCGCCGACCAGGTCCGGAAAGGTCCGGGTCAGGGTGCCTTGACGGCCGATCAGGACGTAGTCGCGCCCCGGTTTGCCCCAGTCGGGCAGTATTTGTTCGGCGGCGGCCTTCAATCGGCGGCGGGCGCGGTTGCGCGCCACGGCGTTGCCGACCTTGCGGCTGACCGTAAATCCCGCGCGCATGTCCGGCGCATCGCCGTCCCGGCTCATGGCCTGCAAAACAAGCCCCGGGGCCGCCCATTTGCGGCCCTGACGCGCCACTTTAAGAAATTCGGCGCGGCGTTTCAGCCTTGGCACCGTCGGTGGCATGGCGGGGTCTGATCCGGCACTCGTCGGGACAGGGGGGCGCTTAAGCGGACAGGCGCTTGCGGCCCTTGGCGCGCCGCGCCGCCAGTACACGCCGGCCGCCGGCCGTCGCCATGCGGCTACGGAAACCGTGGCGGCGCTTGCGGACAAGCTTGCTGGGCTGATAGGTGCGTTTCACGCGACGTCTCCTTAGGAAAAATGAGCCCGCTTTTTAGTGCCTTGGTCCGATGAAGTCAACGGCCCGCGACCGAATCCTGCGAATCGCCGAAATCCGGCGGATTTCCGCCACCTCACCGCGTCTTCACGGGCAATTGACCCGGGCGTGAGGCGCATTCTCTTGTCCCTTTGCCCGGCCAAGGGATAGAAACCGGAAGGCATCGGCGCTTTCCCGCCGGTTTCCGGGACAAGGTGAGACCCCATGAACGACCCCTTCGGTAAGGCGCTTTCGGACGGCGAGACGGCTTCGGGTGAGAGCGGCAAAAGCGGCTTTTCCGTCAAACGCCTGCTGCCGCTGGCGGTCCTGGCGGCGGCCATGGTGCTGTTCTTCGTCTTCGACCTTCATACCTATATATCGTTCGAGGCGTTGAAGACCCACCGCATGGCGGTGCTGGATTATTACGCGGCCCATCAATTGCTGACGGTCCTGATGTTCGGCGCGGCCTATACGGTGGTCGTTGCGCTGTCGATCCCGGGCGCGATCTGGATGACCTTGCTGGCGGGGTTCGTGTTCGGCACGTCCCTGGGGGCGGTGATCGTCGTCCTCGCGGCGACGCTGGGGTCGCTGATCGTGTTCCTGGCGGCGCGCTATGCCATCGGCGACCTTCTTTATAAGAAGGCCGGGCCCTTCGTTCGCCGGATGGAGGAAGGCTTCCGCAAGAACGCCTTCTCCTACCTGATGTTCCTGCGCCTGGTGCCGCTGTTTCCCTTCTGGCTGGTCAATCTGGTGCCGGCCTTCTTGAACGTCAGCGCGACCGCCTTCGTCGTCGCCACGGTTCTCGGCATCGCGCCGGCGACGGTGGTCTTCGCCAGCGTCGGCAACGGGCTCGGCGCCGTGCTCGACCGGGGCGGCTCGCCGGACCTGACCATCGTGTTCGAACCGCATATCATGGGGCCGCTGCTGGGCCTGGCGCTGTTGGCCCTGGTGCCGGTGGCGCTGCGCAAGTTCAAGGAACGGCGGACGGGAGACGCGAACGATGGCTGAGGCCGACATGCCGCCCGCGACGATCGAAACCGACATCTGCGTCATCGGCGCCGGGTCCGGCGGCCTGTCCGTCGCGGCGGGCGCGTCGCAGATGGGGGCCCGCGTCGTCCTGATCGAAAAGGGCGAGATGGGCGGCGATTGCCTGAACACCGGCTGCGTGCCGTCCAAGGCATTGCTCGCCGCCGGTCATGCGGCACGGGCCGTGCGGACCGCCGGGCGCTTCGGCGTCGAGGCGACGTTGGACGGCATCGACGGCAAGGCCGTCTACGACCATGTCGAAGGCGTGATCGACGCGATCCGCCCGATGGATTCCCCGGAACGGTTCGAAGGCCTGGGCGTCACCGTGATCCAGGAGCACGGCCGCTTCACCGGGCCGACGACGGTGCAGGCGGGACCGACAGAAATCCGCGCCAAGCGCGTCGTGGTCGCGACCGGCTCGTCGGCCGGGGTGCCGCCGATCCCGGGTTTGGACTCGGTGCCGTTCCTGACCAACGAGACCGTCTTCGCGCGGGACGCCCTGCCGGATCATCTGATCGTCATCGGCGGTGGGCCCATCGGCGTCGAGATGGCGCAGGCCCATGCCGATTTGGGCTGCAAGGTCACGGTGCTGGAACTGTTTTCCATCATGGCCAACGACGATCCCGAACTGGTCGACGTCGTGCGGCGGGAGTTGGTGGCGGGCGGCATCGACCTTCGCGAAGGCGTCAAGATTTCCGGCGTCGAGAAGACGGCATCGGGTATCGCCGTCACGGTCGACAACGGCGGAACGGCCGAGCGGATCGAGGGCAGCCATCTTCTGGTCGCCGCCGGGCGGCGGCCCAACGTCGATGGGCTGGATTTGGAAAAAGCCGGAATCGAGGTGACGGCCAAGGGCATCACCGTCGATGCCCGCCTGCGCACGACGAACAAGAAGGTCTTCGCCATCGGCGACGTCGCGGGTGGCCTGCAATTCACCCATGTCGCCGGATACCATGCGGGCGTGGTGATCAAGAACGCGCTGTTCCGCATCCCCGCCAAGGCCGATCATTCGACCGTGCCCTGGGTGACCTATACCTCGCCCGAACTGGCGCAGGTCGGCCTGACGGAAAAGACGGCGAAGGAACAGGGCATCGAATTCAACATCCTGCGCTGGCCGTTTCATGAGAACGACCGGGCCCAGGCCGAACGCGAGACCGAGGGTCTGGTCAAGGCGATCGTCACGCCGAAGGGCAAAATTCTGGGCTGCGGCATCGTCGGGCGGCAGGCGGGCGAACACATCCAGCTTTGGGTGCTGGCCTTGTCAAAGGGGATGAAGGTGGGCGACCTGGCGACCGTGATCGTGCCCTATCCGACCCTGGGCGAAGTTTCGAAACGCGCCGCCGGCAGCTTCTTCACGCCCAAGCTGTTTTCCGAGAAGACCCGCGCCATCGTCCGCTTCCTCTTGAAGCTGGGATAGCGGGGAGCCTACCCTTCCGCCCATGGCCGACAAGAACCTACATCTGCCCCGTGCGTATCAAAGCCTCTCGGCGCGCCTTCTGGTGCTGACGGTGGTCTTCGTCATGTTGGCGGAACTGTTCATCTACACGCCCTCGGTCGCGCGGTTCCGCAAGGCCTATCTGGAAGAACGCATCGTCCGCGCGCATCTGGCGACCTTGGCGGTGGAAAGCATGCCGGACCGGGCCGCCGATTCCGCGCTCGGCCGCACGCTTTTGAAGAACACGGATACCTACGCCATCACCCTGCGCCAAGACGACCGCCGCATTCTGATCGCCGGCGGCGAGATGCCGCCCCGGGTCGACGCGGTCTACGACCTGCGCCGGAACAGTTTCTGGGGCTGGATCGAAGACGCCTTCATGACCCTGACCCAGTCGGAGAACCGTATCCTCCAGATCATCGGCGAAACGCCCAAACGGCCCGGCGTGCAGATCGATATCTACCTGGACGAAGGCCCCATGCGGGATGAGATGCTGGCCTTTTCCCACCGTATTTTTCAGCTTTCCATCGTCATCTCACTGTTCACGGCGGGGCTGTTGTACGTCAGCCTGATGTTGCTGATCGTGCGGCCCATGCGCCGGGTGACGGCCAGCATGGAATCCTTCCGCCGCGCGCCTGAGGACGAAACCCGCATCTTCCAGCCCTCGGACCGGCCCGACGAAATCGGCATCGCCCAGCGCGAATTGGCGGTGATGCAACAGGAACTGCGCCTCGCCCTTCGGCAGAAAGACCGCCTGGCCATGCTGGGGGCGGCGGTGGCCAAGGTGAACCATGATCTGCGCAATTCGCTGGCCACCGCGATGCTGATCGGCGACCGCCTGGCGGCCAGCGACGATCCCGACGTGCAGCGCCTGGTGCCGCGCATGTTCCGCGCTATGGACAAGGCCGTGAACCTGTGCAGCCAGACCCTCGATTACGCCTCGGCGACCATGCCGACCCTGACGCTGACGCGCAAACCCCTGGCCGAAATCGTCCGCATGGCGGGCGAGACCCTGACCCAGGAAGTCCCCGAGGCCGAAACGGCCGCCGCCGAAGCCGACCGGCCGCCCTTCACCTGGAAGAACGAGGTCCCGGCGACCATCGAGGTCATGACCGACGCGGCGCAGATGCTTCGGGTCTTCGAAAACCTGGGGCGCAACGCCCGCGAGGCCGGGGCGGGCTCGGTCCGCATCGCGGCCTATCTGGAAAGCGGTGCTTTGATCGTCGAGGTCGCCGACGACGGCCCCGGCATGCCCGATAAGGCGACGGAGCATCTGTTCCAGCCCTTCGCCGGGTCGGCCCGCGAGGGCGGCACGGGCTTGGGCCTGGTGATCGCCCGCGAGGTCGTCCATGCGCACGGCGGCGATATCGCGCTGGCCCGCACGGGGGGCGACGGCACGGTCTTTCGCCTGCGGCTGCATCCCGCCTGACGGGGCGTTCGGCGGCGGGCCGCGTGGGCCGCATCATGGCGATTGCCAGGGCGGGCGGCGGCCTCTACATTCCCCGCCTGGGGCTGGCGTTGCGATCTGATTTTTCGTCAAAAGGATTTGCCCCATGTCCCAGCCCAACAAACAACCCACCTGGAATCCCGGCCAATACCTGAAGTTCGCGGGCCAGCGCATGCGCCCGGCGCTCGACCTTTTGAACCAGGTCGATGCCGAGGCCCCGTCGGTGGTCTACGACCTGGGCTGCGGGCCCGGCAACGTCACGCCGTTCCTCATGGGCCGCTGGCCGGAGGCCCGGCACATCGGTGTCGATTCCTCGGACCAGATGCTGGAAAAGGCCCGCGCCGAACATCCCACCGGCGAATGGGTCAAGGCCGACGCCAAGACCTGGGCGCCCGAGGCGCCTGCCGAACTGATCTATTCCAACGCCGCCCTGCAATGGGTCGACGGGCACGCGGACTTGTTTCCGCGCCTGATGGACCAGTTGGCCCCCGGCGGGGTGCTCGCCGTGCAGATGCCGCACAACCACGCGGCCCCGTCGCACATGGGCATGCGCGAGGTGGTCGAGGCCGGGCCCTGGCGGGACAAGCTGCTGCTGGTGATGCGGGAATTCCCGGTCGGCGACCCGGAAGTCTATTACGACCTGATCGCGCCCAAGGCGGCGAACCTGAACCTTTGGGAAACGACCTACGCCCAGATCATGGAAGGCGACAATCCCATCGCCGAATGGACCAAGGGCTCGGCCTTGAAGCCGCTGCTGGACGCCCTGACCGATCCGGACGAGAACGCGGAATTCTTCGATACCTATTCCAAGGCGATGCAGGCGGCCTATCCGAAACAATCGGACGGCAAGACCATCTTCCACTTCCGCCGGCTGTTCATCGTCGCGAAAAAGTAATCACAACGCCTTTTTGCAGCGGCGGGTGACGCCGCCCCGTCCCGTCACGCGGACCTCGCCCTGGTGTTCCCAGACCTCGGCAATGCCGTCGGAATAGCGCGCACCCGAGCCCGAGATCACGCGGGCCAGGGTGCGGGTCTGCCCGTCTTCGCGCCAGCGCACGAAGTCATCGTCGCCGACTTTGGCCCAAGCCAGGGTCAGGACCGATCCGTTGTTGCAGACATAGGCGTTCCCCGCCCCGAAATCGGCGCGGCCGTTATCTCCGGCATCGCCCAGGACGACGCCTTCGCGGCGTTTGTCGGCCCCGCCGGTCAGGCCGCCTGCGACCTTCTCGATGCCCTGCAGGCCGCTGATCATCCGGTTGACCTCGACCCGGTGGCCCATCTCGGTCAGGGCCGGAATCTGGCCCGCCAGTTCCTGCGCGACCGACGTCACGCCGCCCCGGTTCATGGCATGCGGCAGGTCGATGGCCGATTGCATGTCGAGCCCCCAGGTCAGCACGCCCAGGGCCGAGCGCACCGTGTAGCCGATGATCCGAGAGCCGCCGGGCGAGCCGGTCGCCAGCACGAATTTCCCGGCTGGGTCCAACACGATGGTCGGCGACATGGACGACCGGGGCCGTTTGCCGGGCGCCGGGCGGTTGGGCGCGGGCTTGCCCCGCCAGGTCGGGCGGAACGAGAAATCGGTCAGCTGGTTGTTCAGGATGAAACCCTTCGCCATCAGGCGCGAGCCGAAGGCGCTTTCCACCGTCGTGGTGAACGACACCACATTGCCGTCCCTGTCGGCGATGGACATATGGGCGGTCGATAGGCCCTTTTCCGGGTCGTCCGGTCCGAGGAACGCTTCCTTGGCGCCTGGCGGGACGCCCGGGTCGACGATGCCGTCATTGGCTTTGTCCGGGTCGATCAGTTTCGCCCGTTCCGCCAGATAGCCCGGATCGACCAGGCCCCGGGTCGGCACCGGTACGACGTCGGCGTCGCCCAGATAGGCCGCCCGGTCGGCGAAGGCGAGCCGCCCGGCCTCGGCGATCAGGTGCAGGGCCTCCGGCGAATTGGGCGCATGATCGGCCAGGGGAAAATGGCTCAGCAATCCCATGATCTGGCCGACGGCGACGCCCCCCGACGACGGCGGGCCCATGCCGCAGACCTTGTAATCGTGATAATCGGCGCAGACGGGGGCGCGTTTCTTCGCTTGGTATGCAGCGATATCGGCCAGGGTCAGGATCGCCGGATGCTGCGGCGCGTCTGCGACGGCGCGCACGATGGCCCGGGCGATGGGCCCGGAATAGAACGCCTCGGCTCCTTGATCCGCGAGGGTCTCAAGAGTGTCGGCCAGGGCCGGGTTCTTCAGGATCGTCCCCGCCGGTTTCGGCGTGTCGCCGTCGTAGAAATAGGCCTTGGTCGCCGGCACCCGATGGATCAGCCGGTCGCCCGCGATTTGCCGCGCCAATCGTTCGGAAATGGGAAATCCTGCACGGGCGAACCGGATCGCCGGTTGGAATAGGCGCGCCCAGGCAAGCTTGCCGTGATCCCGATGGGCCAATTCCAGCATCCGCATCAGGCCCGGCACGCCGACGGCGCGCCCGCCGAGGATCGCTTCGCGGTAGGGAATCGGCTGGCCGCGATGATCCAGGAACATGTCTTCGCGCGCCGATGCCGGGGCGGTTTCCCTGCCGTCGTAGGTTTCCAGCTTGCCGTCGCGGCCCCGCAAATGGACCAGGAATCCGCCGCCGCCGATGCCGGACGACTGCGGTTCGACCAGGGTCATCACCATTTGGGCCGCGATGGCGGCGTCCACGGCGCTGCCGCCTTCGTTGAGCATGGCCAGCGCCGCCTTTGCCGCCAACGGATGGCTGACCGCCGCGGCCTGATGGTCATAGACCGCGCCGACCCAGGGGCGGTCCGGATCGGCGGGCGGGGCGCTGTCGGGCTGGGCTGCGCAGCCCGCAAGTAAGGTGCAAAACGTCAGAACGGCGAAGAACGGGCGGCGGCGGATTGAGGACACGGGGGGCTCCGGGATCAGAACGCAAAGGGTCCTTACAGGTAATCCTTGAGGCCGCCCCAGGCAAATACCCAGATGCCGGGGTATTTCCACGATGCGGTTTCGCGTTCCGGCCTATTTGCCCTTTTCGGCGGGTCTGGTAAAGTCCGGCGCTCCAACAAAACAGGCCCGCCGAAGAAGGCGGGATCAGAAAAATGGCGCGTATCACTGTAGAAGATTTGAAGGCCCGCAAGGTTGCCAAGGGCGCGACGCCGATCGTGTCGCTGACCGCCTATACCCAACCCATGGCCAAGTTCCTGGACCCCCACTGCGATTTCCTGCTGGTCGGCGATTCCCTGGCCATGGTCATTTACGGCCTGGAAACCACGCGGGGCGTGACCATCGAAATCATGTGCGCCCATGGCCGCGCCGTGACGCGGGGGGCCAAGCAATCCCTGGTCGTGGTCGACCTGCCGCAAGGCACCTACGAGGATTCGACCAAGCAGGCCGTCGCCTCGGCCCAGCGCGTGATCGAAGAAACCGAGGCCCAGGCCGTGAAGCTGGAAGGCGGGGTGGAAATGGCCGACACGGTCGCCGCCATCGTCGCCTCGGGCGTGCCGGTGCTGGGCCATATCGGCCTGCTGCCGCAAAAGGCCGAACATCGGGGCGCCTTCAAGATTCAAGGCCGCGGCGACGAAGGGGCCCGCAAGGTCATGGCCGACGCCAAGGCCATCGACGAAGCCGGTGCCTTCGCCATGGTCGTCGAAGGCACGGTCGAACCGGTCGCCCGCGACCTGACCGAACAGGTCTCGATCCCGACCATCGGCATCGGCGCCTCGCCCGCCTGCGACGGCCAGATCCTGGTTTCCGACGACATGCTGGGCATGTTCGCCGACTTCACGCCCAAGTTCGTCAAGAAATACGCCCAGGTCGGCGGCGATATCGAACGGGCGGTCCAGGCATACGCCCAGGACGTGCGCTCGGGCGCCTTCCCCAGCCTGGAACATTGCTACGGGGTCGAAAAGAAGTAGGGCCATGGGCGTGGCATCTCCGCTCGATACCGTCCGTACCGTCTCCGACCTGCGCGCCCGCATCGCGGCCTGGCGGGCCGAGGGCCTGCGCGTCGGCCTGGTGCCGACCATGGGGGCGCTGCATGACGGGCATATCTCTCTCGTTAAAAATTCCGTCGCCGATTGCGAAAAAACCGTGGTGACGTTGTTCGTCAATCCGGCCCAGTTCGGCGAGGGCGAGGATTTCGGCGTCTATCCCCGCAACGAGGAACGGGACGCGGAGATGGTCCAGGCCGAAGGCGCCGACCTTCTGTTCGCACCGGGCGTTGAAGAGGTTTACCCCGAAGGTCATTCGACCAAGGTCCACGTCGGCGGCCTGGGCGATGTTCTGGAAGGCGAATTCCGCCCCGGGTTTTTCACCGGGGTCGCCACGGTGGTCACCAAACTGTTGCTGCAATCCCTGCCCGACGAAGCCTATTTCGGGGAAAAGGATTACCAGCAGCTTCAGGTCATCAAGAAACTGATCCGCGATCTCGACATTCCCGTCACGGCGACCGGTGTGAAGACCGTACGCGAGGCCGACGGCCTGGCCCTGTCGTCGCGCAACGCCTATCTGACGCCGGAGGAACGGGCCCAGGCCCCCATCCTGCACGGCACCATCGCCCAGGTCGCGGAACAGGTCGGCCGCGGCGAGAACCCGCGCGATCTGGAAGCCTGGGCCAAGGGCCAGTTGGAGCGCGGCGGATTCTGGCAGGTCGATTACGTCACCGTGCGCGACGCGGCGACCCTGGACGAAGCCGCCGACGCATCCCGGCCCGCGCGCGTGCTGGCCGCCGCCTGGCTGGGCAAGGCGCGGCTGATCGACAACGTCCCCGTTTAGTAAGCTCGATTACTGGCCGTAGCGCGCCAGGGTCAGGCCGTCCGTGGAAATTTCCGGCGGACGGTCCAGCACCAGGTCGGCGACCAGCCGGCCCGAGCCGCAGGACATGGTCCAACCCAGCGTGCCGTGGCCCGAATTGATGAACAGATTGTCGTAGGGCGTCGGGCCCAGGACCGGCGTGCCGTCGGGCGTCATCGGGCGCAGGCCGGTCCATCCCTCGGCCTGTTCCACGTCGCCGCCCTTGGGGAACAGGTCGTTGACCACGTAGCGCACCGTGTCCGTGTCTTCCCGGTCCAGCGTCTTGTTGTAGCCGTAGATCTCCGCCTGCCCCGCGACGCGGATGCGGTCGCCCAGACGCGTGATCGCGACTTTGTGGGTTTCGTCCATCAGGGTCGATTGCGGGGCGGCATCCGGGTCGGTCACGGGCAGGGTGATGGAATAGCCCTTGATCGGATAGATCGGCACCTTGATGCCGACGGATTTCAGGACGATGGGGGCATAGGGGCCGAGGGCGCAAACGTAGCGGTCGGCGGTTTCGCGCCCGTCCGAGGTGTCGACGCCGACGATCCGCATGCGGTCGCGGGCCAGGCCCTGGATGGTCACGCCGTAATGGAATTCGACGCCCATCTGGGCCGCCTTTTCGGCCAGCGCCAGGGTGAACATGCGGCAATCGCCCGTGCGGTCGGCGGTCATACGCAGGCCGCCGACGAACTTGTCCGCGACATGGGCCAGGCCCGGTTCCACCGCGATGCAGGCGTCACGGTCGAGAACCTCGAACGGTGAATTGAATTCGGCCAGCACGTCCTGATCGGCCTTCGACGCCTTAACCTGCTTTTCCGTGCGGAACAGCTGCAGGGTGCCTTTTTCCTGCATGTCGAAATCCAACGGCACCTCGGCCAGCAGATCGGTCAGGGCGTCGCGCGAATAGTTGGAAATGCGGACCATGCGGCCCTTGTTGATGCCGTAATCGCGGGGATTGCAGTTCTGCACCAGGCGTGCGCACCAGCCCCACATGGTCGGACTGATCAGCGGATGCAGGATCAGCGGCCGGTATTTCATCATCAGCCACTTGATCGCCTTGCGCGGCACGCCGGGCGCCGCCCAGGGCGAGGTCATGCCGTAGGACAGTTCGCCCGCGTTGGCGAAACTGGTCTCCATGCCGGGGCCCGGCTGGCGGTCCAGGACGACGACCTTCGCGCCTTGCTTCGCGAGATAGTAGGCGGTGGTGACGCCGATGACGCCGGCGCCCAGCACGATGACCTTCATGGCGCAGTCCTTACCCTGACCGTTGAAACCACGATGATAAGGCGGCCGCGCTGCAGCCTTGAACCGCCAACGCTAGTCCATTTGCGGTGCCAGATCGAGCCGCGCGACGATGCCGGCAAGGTCGTCCGACGGCGCCGGGTAATAATCCATGACCCGGGGGTCGTGGCCGGGCACGACGTGGTCGGGCGTTTCCGCCAGGCGTTCGACCTTGCGGTGGCCTTCCATCATGTCGCCGATGTGCAGAACCGTCGGATAGGGATTTCGATCCAGCCAATTGGCGTAAAGGTGCATGGAATCCGAGGCCAGCACGACCCATCCCCGCTGCGTCCAGGCGCGCACGAACTGCATGCCCTGGGTATGGCCGCCGACGCGGTGCAGGGTCAGGCCGGGAAACAGGTCGCTGTCGCCGTCGTGGAATTCGACGCGGTCGTCGTAAAGCTCGCGGATCAGGCCGCAGACGTCTTCGATATCGTAGGAATGGCGCAGCGTCGGATAACGCATGTAACGCCCCGTCATATAGGCCGCTTCCTGATCCTGGATGTGAAAGGTCGCCTTGGGAAACTTGTCCAGGTTGCCGCCGTGGTCGTAATGCATATGGGTGATGACGACGTCGGTGACTTCCGCCGCGTCGATGCCGATCAGTTTCAGACTTTCGACGGGGCAGCGGAACCAGGTCCGCCCGCGTTCCTCGGCACCGGCCTTGTCGAAGCCCGTATCGACGATGACCGTGCGCGACGGCGAGACACAGGCCCAGACGTAATAGTCGATGGGGTAGGGCGCGTCGTGCGGGTCCGGCGGGTTCATGAAGTTGCGCGCCGCCGTGCGGTCGTGGGTCCCGTACTTGATGGCGTAAAGTTCGTAGGTGTCCGGTTGAATCATCGTCTCCGTGCCCCCCTCAAGCCTGCGGCACGGGCTTGAGCGGCGGCAGGTCGACCTGAATGACGATGCCTTCCAGGTCCTTCGACGGCGCCGGGTACATCTCCAGGACCTGCGGGTCGTGGCCGGGGATCACGTGCTCCGGCGTTTCCGCCAGGCGCACGACCTTCTTGTGGCCTTCCAGCATGTCGCCGATGTGCAGGACCGTCGGGAACGGATTCTTGTGTTGCCAGTTGGCGAACAGGTGCATGGCATCGGACGCCAGCACGACCCAGCCTCGTTCCGTCCAGGCCCGCACGAACTGCATGCCCTGGGTATGGCCGCCGACGTGGTGCAGGGTCAGGCCCGGGAACAGTTCGTCGTCGCCGTCGTGGAATTCGACCCGATCCTTGTAGAGATCGCGGACCAGTTCACAGACGTCGTCGGCGTCGAACGAATTGCGAAGCGCCGGATACCGCATGTAGCGTCCGGTGATATAGGACATTTCCTTGTCCTGGATATGAAAGGTCGCCTTGGGGAATTTATCGAAATTGCCGCCGTGGTCGTAATGCATATGGGTGACGACGACGTCGGTGACCTCGTCAGGATCAATTCCAATCAGCCTTAGGCTGTCGACGGGGCAGCGGAACATGGTGCGCCCCCGCCGCCCGCCGGAATGTTCGTTGAAACCCGTGTCGACGACCACCGTGTGGTTTTCCGAAACGCAGGCCCAGACGAAATAGTCGATGGGATAGGGCGCATCGTGCGGGTCCGGCGGATTCATGAAGTTCTGCGACGCCGGGCGCGGGTCATGGGTCCCGTACTTTATGGCATATAGCTTGTAGGTATCGGTCATTGTTGGATGTCTCTTTGTTTTATGAAGCCTCTGCTTTTCATGAAGCCTATGGCCCCGGCGAAGGGCCCGCAAGCTTCATCGGTCGGCTAAGCAATTCGGAAAAATCGGTTTTCCCTGATCGAGATCAATGGAAACGGGCCGTCACCATGGTAAAGTGCCCGCCATGGACACGAACGAAATCCGCGCCGCGATCAGCCTGTTGCTCACCGAAATGGAGGAGCAGCCGGAGGATATGCACGAGGCGCATCTCAAATTGCTGGAACTGCTGGATCAACTCCGCGCGACGGGCGCCGACCTGCCGCAGGACTTGATCGATCTGGAACGCCGCATGGCGACCGAGGTCGAAGGCGTTTCTCCCGACAAGACGTAGGACGGCCCTGCCTCGATGCCCGACGTCGGTCGGCGGTGCGATTTCGCGCCGCCGCACGGTTCGCGGTGTCTATTTTCCTGAATAGGTGATGCGGTAGACCGCACCCCGGTGATCGTCGGACACCAGGAGCGAGCCGTCGGGCAGTTCCTTGACATCCACCGGCCGGCCCCAGCGCGCGCCGCCCGGGCGCAGGAAGCCCGTGGCGAACGGCTCCCACCCCTTGGCCGTTCCCGTTTCCTTGTCGAACCGCACGCGGGCGACCCGGTAGCCGTCGGGGATCGTCCGGTTCCATGATCCGCGATGGGCGACGAAGGCGTCACCCCTGGCGTCGGCCGGAAAAAGGTCGCCGCGGTAGAAGCTGACGCCCAGCGAGGCGACATGGGCGCCGAATTCGACGATCGGCGGGTGATGCGGATAGGGCAGGGCCTGGCCGCTGAATTCCTCGGTTCGTGCCGTGCCGCCGCCGAAATGGGGAAAGCCGAACCACATGCCCGGTTCGGGCGCGATGTTCAATTCGTCCGGGGGAACGTCGTCGCCCATGTTGTCGGCGCCGTTGTCCGTGAAGACGAGATGGCCCGTGCCCGGCTGAAAATCGAAGCCGACGGAATTGCGCACGCCGCGGGCGAAAATCTCGACCGGCCCGGCGCCGGGCGGGCGCGGCATTTCCGGCGGGCGTAGGCGAATGATGGTGCCTTCCAGGCCGTTCAGATCGCAGATGTTGCAGGGGGCGCCGACGGCGACGTAAAGCATGCCGTCGGGCCCGAACCGGGCATAGCGCCATCCGTGCCAGGGGTCGTCCGGCAGCTTATCGTAAAGAACTTCCGGCTCGGCCCGCATCAATTCGGGCAGGGACCGCGCGCGCCACCGGCGGATACGGTCCTGTTCGGCGATGTACAGCCAGCCGTCCTTCCAATCGATGCCGTTGGCGACGTTGAGATCGTCGAACAGGCGGACGATCTTCTCCGGCCGTCCGTCCTGATCCGTATCCAGGATCGCATGGACCTCCGGCCCGCGTTGGCCGACGAAGACAACACCCAGGTCCGGGACGGGAACCAGGGTGCGGGCCTTCGGCACCCGGGCGTATTCGGCGATGGCATAGCCGGGCGGCACCTTGATGAAATCGGGCAGCGGGGTAGGCGCGGGATCGGCGGCACGGGCCGGGCTGGCGGCCAGCACGGCGGCCATCAGGCTCAGGACGGATAGTGCAGCCGCGATCCTCATGTCTTTTCTAGATGGGCCAGCGGCGGCGCGTAGGCAAGTCCCCCGGCGCGTTCTTCCGTATCCCAGGGAAAATGAATCCAGACCTCCTGCGCGACCTCATGGACAAAGGCGTCCGGGAGATCGCGGGCCTGGGGCTTGGCGTAAAGCGTGACGAAATGTGCGCCCGGCAGCAGTTCGCGCGCCGCCCGCGCGGTCACGCCGGTATCGACCAGATCGTCGACCAGCAGCCAGCCGTCCCCCCCGTCGGCCACGGCCTGGGCCGGGGCCTTTAGGACGCGGACCTGTCCTTGGCTCTGTTCGTCGTAGCTGGCGATGGACAGGGTGTCGATCACGCGGATGCCCATCTCGCGGGCCAACACGGCGGCTGGAACCATGCCGCCCCGCGTGATCGCGACGATGCCTTTCCAGGAGGCATGGGCGGCGGCTTCGCCGAGCAGCCGGCGGGCCAGGGCACGGGTATCGGTCTGGACTTCGGCCCAGGACACGATGCGTTCCGGCGGGGCGGCGGGCGGGTCGCCGAGCGGGGGGCTGTCGGGGGAATCGGTGTCCGTCATGGAATGCATTCTAGGCGGCAAGCCCGGCCCCAGAAACGGAAAAACCGGCGCCCACGCTGACGCCGGTTATCCGGATTTGGAGTGAATCTAAATCTTTAGCGGACGTACAAGTGTACTTCGTTCGTCTTCGCCGCGGCCAGGGTCTTCGACGACACGGCGACGCGGGTCGGCGGCAGGCCCATTTCGACCAGCGAGCGTTTGACGTCTTCGGCGTGGCGTTTGGCCTTGTTGGTGTTGATCGCGACCCGGGCCGATCCACCGGCGGACGGCGCCACGGCGACCAGATCGAAGACGGCGGTCGGATGCGTTTCCAGGGCGCGGCTGACGGCGGTGTAAAGCGCTTGCTGATACGGCACGTTGGGCCGATCGAAGCGGATCACGACCAGGGGCCGGCGGCCCGCGGTATCGGCCGGCGAAGCGACCTGATTGGCGCCGGGGCCACGGCCCGTGACGGCGGCGTCGAGCAGCGACGAGCCGAGCGATTCGCCCTGGCGGATACCGGCGGAAATCTGAACGAGGTTGCGTTGTTCCGCGCCGATCCAGCTGGACTGGCGGCGGACATCCTCGGTCACTTCGCGGTGCAGGCGGTCGATCAGCACGACGGTCTGATCGACTTCGTCTTCCAGGATCGCCAGCTGACGGTGATCTTCATCGACGGCGCCGGACACCTTGAAGGCGGCCCGCACGCTTTCGGTCAGGAACGACGCCAGGGTCGAATCGGACGACACGCCCGTCGACAGCTTGTTCATCTCGCCGATGTCCTGGCTGAGACGGTTAAGGTCCTGCTGCGCCGTGTTGAACTGTTGGACCAGCACCGGGTTGCCGCGGGTCGTGCCGACCTGCAGGCGGGATTTAACGGCGGCGATGGTGCCGTGATACTGCTGCGAGCTTTCGACGATGCGCGAGCGAAGGCCCTGAAGCTGTTCGTTATGCTGCAGGATCGAGCTTTGCAGTTTCTGCAGCTCGCCGCGCAATTCCTGAACCTTCTTGCCGACGAAGGTGCCGGTCGCATCGCCCGGCGTGACGCCGGCGGGCACGAATGACGTCTGTCCCAGGGCCGGCTGGTTTCCCAGATCGGCCGGCGACGGTGCCGGTGCGGCGGTTTGATTGCCGGCGTCGGCGCTCTGTGCCGCTGCGGCAGGCTGTGCCGCTTCCGCCGTCGGTTGGCCCGCGGGATCCGAAGCATTCAGCGAAGGCCAAAGGTCTTCGTCGAATGAACATGCTCCCGTGAAAAACACGGCCCCCGCCAGCAGAACCTTTAGTTTCGGAAAACCCATTTCGTCCGCGAGCCCTTGGTTCTTCTCCGATAACAACCGGAGTTGTTTATAAATTCCCAGGGAGTATGAATTGAAACATACCCCGCCCCTCAGTTTCCGGGCGAGTGTACTCAATGGTCCGGAGCACCACAAGTTCCTATTTTAATACGAAGATTCCGCCTCCGACGACCTTTTATCGGGTCGTCGTCCTAGGCCTTGCAAACGGAGAAGTGCTGGAGTAGTGTCCGGCTCCTTCCGAACGGGGGGCGGCCCGACCGCCCGCCCTAAGCGCCCGTAGCTCAACTGGATAGAGCGTCTGACTACGAATCAGGAGGTTGGGAGTTCGAGTCTTCCCGGGCGCGCCATTTCTTCCGAAGGACAGTTTTCTTGTGCCCGCGCCGGGGCTTTATGTGTCGTCGAATGAAATTCGACGGGGCGCGCCACCTGCTTTTCCTGAAAATTTCGACGAGTTCCGCCGGATAGGTCCCCTGTCCGCCGCCCTGCTTTGGGGTTCGGGGGGGTCGCGCCGGATCCGCCGGTGCGTCAGCCCTGCGGCGGGATCGTCAGGAACGTCAGCAGCACGAAGCGGTGCCCTTTGGTCACGGGCATGACCTCGTGCAGCATGGAGCAGGAAAACACGATGGCCGCGCCTTTTTCCGGGCGGTAGATTTCCGGCCCGTATTCGGGAAACCGCAGATCGCCGCCTTCGTATTCGCCGGTGTTCAGGTTCAACGTCACGGCGAACCTGCGGTTTTGTGTCGCCGGGCTGGTGTCGTCCCGGTGGACGTTGAAGAACCCGGCCTTTTCCGCCTTGTAGCAGCCGATCTTGAAGGTCTCGACCGTGTAGCCTTCGAAATGAAAGATTTTCGAGACCTCGGGAACCAGGCGCGGCATCAGCCGGTCGACCAGCTTCTGATGAAGCGTCGCATCGCGCATGTAATAGTCTTCGCGCCGCTTGGTGGTCGGCACGACCTGTACGCCGCCGCCCGCCGCCGCCCCCACGGCGACCGTGCCGTCGTCGCGCGGACCTTTGTGCCACAGCCCGATCAGCCAGTCGCAATCCTCGGGCTCCAACGCGCGCGGCACGACCAAGGCCGGCGCCATGCGCTGGACCAGGGCGGCCTCGCGGCCATAGGCCGCCCGGCCCAACATCTCGGCAATCCAGCCCGCCAGCGCATCCGGCCCGCCGCCGTCGCCGGCCAGGGGGCGCACGCCGACCAGCCGCTGATTGGGATCAAGAACGTAGACCGCCGGCGCGGCGACGTCCGATACCCGGGCAAAGCCTTTCGTGATCTCCGAATTGGGGTCCGCCATGACGCGGTGCGGCCAGGCGGCTGCCTGTTTCTGTCCGGCGGCGGCGGACACGTCGCCGGGAACCAAGGTGACGACCTGCGCCGCGTCGCCGCCGAGGGCGTCCGCAGTGAGTCCAGCCTTGGCGAGGGACGCCAGATCCGTCGCGCCGGTGAACACCATGACCACGGGGCGGCCGGTGACGGCGGAATAGAATTCGAACGTCTTGCCGTCCGAATCGCGGCAGGCGAACAGCGGCGCGTGATCGCCGGGCGCCAAGGCGGGGCGGGCGGGGGGCTCGAAAACGGGGGTCGTGGCGGTGCTGATGACGGTCTCCTCTCCCTGTCCGGCGCCGGCGCAGTCCGTCGGCCTTCCGGTCTGCCCGGCAGTTTGCCGGGCGGTCGGATGATAGCGGACCCGCCCGCGCAAAAAAACCTAGACGACATTGCCGCCCGCCGATCGGTTGCAACGCCGGGCCCCTGCCGATACAAGACCTGCGGCGCCCGGTCCGATCGACCTTCAGGCGCGTTCCTATGAACGGTGGCCGCCATGTTCGCAAAACTCGATTTCCGTATGCCGGACCGTATGCCAACGGAAACGGCGCTCGCTTTGGCTGTCTGTCTTGTCGTCGTTCTGACGCAGACCCTGGTTCCCGAGTTCCGGCGCCCCGTCGCCGACGCCATCGGATATGCTCATGCCGTGCTGGGCGTGGTCGATGCCGTGGCGGCGCCGGATCGTGCGGTGAACGATGCGCTGGGTGGTTATCTAAATCCGGTCTTTCCGCTGTTCGTCGCCGGTTTGGCGCTGATCGACGATTCCCTGCTGTCGACCTTGCGCTGTCTGATCGACACGAAGGCCGTCTGCGATCTTTCGGGATTGACGTCGCTGTTCGTGGTGCAGGGGGGCATGGCCGCGTTCACGGTGTTTTTCCTGTTCATGGCGGTCCGCGCGTTGGCCGGGGATTCGCGTGTCGCGTGGTTGGTGCTGGCCATCGTTTTGGCGGCAAAGATTTTTTCCGGCTATGCGTCGCAATTGCTGACCGAATGCACCGCGTTTTTCTTCGTCTTTCTATTCAATTGGCTGTTTGCCCGCGCGCTGATCATGAAGAAACCGGGCTGGCCGACCCTCGTCTTTGCAGGTGTGGCGCTCGGTTTGCTGATCCTGACCCGGCCTTCCTACCAATATGTCGTCCCGTTCTCGGTGCTGGTCCTATTCCTATGGCGCACTTTCGGGATGCGCGACGGGGGGCGTTCCGGGCTTGTCGTCGGCCTGGCAATGGGCGCCGCTGCGGGCGCGGTCGTCTTCCCTTGGGCATTGCGCAATTTCATGGAAATGGGGCAATGGACCCTCGGCACGGGCGGGCCACGCGTGCTTGTCGAACGCCTGGCCTATAACACCATGACGTGGCCGGAATGGGCGGTCAGTTTCATTTACTGGTTGCCTGACTTCGGGGACAACCTGGCGCGATCGCTGTTTGCGGAAGATCTATGGAAGCGGCTGACATGGTACGAACCGGGATCATTCTACATGATGGGGCGGGGCGATTTTTTCCGGACGGTTTACGGGGAGGCCGCGAAGCAAGAGCCTGGGAACGGTCTCGCCTTCTTGGTGCGGGAATACGTTTGGGGCGATCTGGGCAAACATTTGGCGGTCAGCGTTTCGCTTGCCTTTCGTGGTCAATGGGTCGGCAACTACGTTAGCTTCGTCGGCTTCATCCTGTTGCCGTTCGCGTTGCGCATCCTTCATGCTCGCGGCCGCGCCGGGCCGTTCATCGTCTATTGTCTGCCCAACTATTTCATTCTTGGGTTCTATGCGTTTGTGTCGGTCAACGTGGTCCGTTACAACGAGCCGCTGATCGCCATCTTCGCGCTCAGCATCGCCGTGGTCGTCGTCCGCTTGGTCGATTCGGGCCTGGGCCGCCTGCGCCGGACCCCAAGCCAGACAAGGAAACAATCATGATCGCCTACCTCAAGCTCGCCGGATTTCTGTTGATGATCGTCGCCGGGCAGATCTGTTTCAAGAAGGCCGCCCTGTCGGGCGCCGGGCTGGACAACATCTTTCAGTCGCTGTTCAACAAGTGGATGATCGCGGCTTTCGCCATCTACGGTACGGCGACCTTCATCTGGGTGACGATCCTTCGGACCTTGCCCTTGTCGACGGCCTATCCGTTCATCGCGCTGGGTTTTCTTCTGGTGCCGCTGGCCGGGGTCTTGCTGTTCGGCGAACACTTGACCGCCGTGCAATGGGCGGGTGCCGTTCTGATCGTCGTCGGCATCGTCATGGCGGGCGGGGCGGGAAGTCCGTTCAACGGTTGAGGGGCTCATCCCTGGCGGCGCCGAAAGCGTCGTGTTAGCGTTTCCGAACGGGGAGGCCGGGACGAGCAGCGGACCGGACCGACCGGTCATTGGGCCCTTGGGATAAATTCAAAGAGCGGATCGTAAAGATCGGGTCGCCATGGTTGCCATTCTCATTCCTGTTGCCGCTCTTTTCCTGAGCTTCGGAATCCTACTGGCCGGTAACGGCCTGCAGGGTACCCTGCTGCCCGTTCGCGCCGGGTTGGAAGGGTTTACCCCCTTCGCCATCGGTGCCATGGGGGCCGCGTTTTACCTCGGATACATCCTGACCTGTTTCTGCGCGCCCTGGATCGTTGCACGGGCCGGCCATATCCGGTCGTTCACCGTGTTCGGCACGGTCGCCTCTGCGGCGCAATTGATGCACGTGGTCTGGCTGGATGAGTTTTCCTGGTCGTTGCTGCGTTTCATCACCGGGGCCTGCCTTTGCGGGCTCTACATGGTGATGGAAAGCTGGATCAACGAACGCTCCGGCAAGGAGCATCGCGGGCGTATTTTGTCGGTTTATCAGATCGTCAACCTGGGCGCGGTGACCGCCGGGCAATTGTTGTTGAACCTTTACGACCCCGCCGGGTTCCAGTTGTTCGTGATCGGATCGGTCCTGGTGTCGATATCGTTGGTGCCCGTCGCCTTGACGCGGACCGTGGCGCCCCAGCCGTTGCAGAAGGTGCAGATCCGTATCTCCCGCGTGTTCGGGATTTCACCCGTCGGCGTCATTTCCTGTCTGACCGTGGGACTGGTCAACGGTGCTGTTTGGACCATCGTGCCGCTTTATGCGCAGAACACCTTGAACTCGATCGCCGAATTGTCGGTTTTCATGAGCCTGATCATCATCGGGGGGGCTGCCTTCCAATGGCCTTTGGGCCGCTGGTCGGACATTATCGACCGGCGTTGGGTGATAATTTTCATTTGTATCGGCGCCGGCGTCGGTGCGTTGGCGCTGATGCTTCTGGGCGGTCTGTCGCGCGAGGTGATGTTCGCGCTCGCCTTCGTCTATGGCGGGTTCGCCTTCTCGCTCTACGCCATTGCGATCGCCCACGCCAACGATCAGGCCGACCCCGAAGATTTCGTCGAGATCGCCTCGACCCTGATTCTGGTGTTCGCTGTCGGCGCGGTGATCGGCCCGTTGATCGCGTCGGCCGCGGTGCAATGGCTGGGCCCGGATACCTTCTTCGCCTATTCGGCGATCATCCATTTTCTGACGGCGGGCTTCGCCTTCTTCCGCATGCAGATGCGCCCGCCGACCGCGCCGGAGGACAAGGAAGATTTCATCGCCGTGCCCCGTGCCTCGCCCGAGGTCATCAACATTGATCCGCGCAGCGGCGACGACGATCCAGAAGCCCTGGACGAGGACGACGGCGAGGCCGCCGAGGACGATACGGCGGACAGCCCGGAAGAGGTGCCGGAGGATGGCGGCAAAGGTGGGAAGGCCTGATCCCGCGCGGCGCGATTGACCTTGTGCCCGGAAATTCCGATAACGGCGTATACGAATTGTATACAAGGCCACGGCGATGAAGAACCGGGCCGCACATCACACGGAGAGGAATTCCATGGCACATACCGCCGCGTCGACCGCGCTCGACCATATCAAGGTTCTCGATCTGACCCGCGTCCGTTCCGGTCCCACCTGCGTCCGCCAGCTGGCGGATTGGGGGGCCGACGTGATCAAGGTCGAACTGCCCGAAAGCATCGAGCCCGACGGCACCCTGGGCGCCAAGCGCCATACCGCCGATTTTCAGAACCTGCAGCGCAACAAGCGTTCGGTGACCCTGAACCTCAAGGAAGAAGAGGGCCGCAAGCTGTTCATGCGTCTGGTCGAAGGGGCCGACGTGGTGATCGAGAATTTCCGCCCCGACGTGAAGGACAAGCTGGGCATCAATTACGAAGCGCTGAAGGCCGTCAATCCGCGCATCATTCTGGGCTCGATCTCCGGCTTCGGTCAGGACGGCCCCTATGCCAAGCGCCCCGGCTTCGATCAGATCGCCCAGGGCATGGGCGGGCTGATGTCGATCACCGGCGAACCGGGCCGCGGCCCGATGCGCGTCGGCATCCCGATCGCCGATCTGACCGGCGGTCTGTTCTGTGCCATGGGCGTATTCATCGCCCTGATCGAGCGGGAGAAGTCGGGCGAGGGCCAGTGGGTGACATCGTCGCTGCTGCAGGCCATGGCCTTCATGCTGGATTTCCAGGGGGCCCGTTACCTGATGGAAGACGAGGTCCCCGGCCAGGCCGGGAATGACCATCCGACCTCGATCCCGACCGGCGTGTTCCCGACCAAGGACGGCCATATCAATATCGCGGCGGCGGGTGAACGCATCTGGGCGCGGCTCTGCGACGTGTTGGGCACATCTGAATGGACCGAGGACGACCGGTTCAACGGCCCGGAAAAGCGGTCCGAGAACCGCCACGAATTGAATGCCCTGATCTCGGAGAAGACCAAGGACCGGACCAGCGCCGACTGGGTCGAGGCTTTCAATAAAGCCGGTGTGCCGTCGGGCCCGATCTACGACATGGCGGGCATGTTCGCCGACGAACAGGTCAAGCATCTGGGCATCGCCGAGGATTGCGAGACCCATTGCTTCGGCAAGACGCAGATGATGTCGCAGCCGATTCGCATGAGCCGGACCAAATCGAAACTGGTCGTGCCGCCGCCGGACAAGGGCGAGCAGACGGATGCGATCCTGGGCGACCTGGGCCTCAGTGCCGATGAAATCGCCGACCTGAAGGCGCGCCAGATCGTCTAACGCACGCTCTTAATATAAAGGTGCAAGATATTGAAGCGGCGGGGTCTTCCCGCCGCTTCTTTTATGTCCGCGGCTTGACCGGTCCGGCCGGTTCCGCCCGGGGCTTATTCGGCCGCCTTGGCCTGCGGGCGCAGCGGGGTGCGCATGGTGACCCATTCTTCGGCCGCCGTCGGATGGATGCCGACGGTCGCGTCGAAATGGGCCTTGGTGGCGCCGCACTTCATGGCGATACCCAATGCCTGGGTCATTTCGGCGGCGTCCAGGCCGACCATATGGCAGCCCAGCACGCGGTCGGTCTTCTTATCGACGATCATCTTCATCATGGTTCGCTCGTCCCGGCCCGACAGCGTGTATTTCATCGGCCGGAAATGGCTAAGGTAAATTTCCACGTCGTGATCGCGGCGGGCTTCTTCCTCGGTCAGGCCGACGGTGCCGACCGGCGGAGTCGAGAACACCGCCGTCGGAATGTTCGCGTAATCGACCGCCGCCGCCTTGCCGCCGAACAGATTGTGCGCCACGGCCATGCCTTCGGCGAGCGCCACCGGCGTCAATTGCACCCGGTCGATGACGTCGCCCAGGGCGTAGATGCTGTCGACGCTGGTCTGGAACCGGTCATTCACGACGACGGCCCCCTTGGCGTCCAGTTCGACGCCGGCTTCCGCCAGGCCGATGCCCTTGGTATTGGGGGCGCGGCCGGTGGCGTACATGACGCAGCCGACTTCCAGAATTTCGTCGCCGTTACACCGCAGGGAATACCCGTTTGCGGTCTTCTCGATCGATTGGACCGAGGTTTCCTGATGGATCGTCACGCCCTTCTTGGTCATTTCGTCGTGCAGGGTGTCACGCACGGCTTCGTCGAAGCCGCGCAGGATGTTTTCGCCGCGGATGATGATATGGGTATCGGCACCCAGGCCGTTGAAGATACCGGCGAATTCGACCGCGATATACCCGCCGCCGACGATCGCGATGCTGTCCGGCAGGGCGGCCAGGTCCAGCGCCTCGTTCGACGTGATGGCGTGCTCGATGCCCGGAATATCGGGCAGCGACGGCCAGCCGCCGGTCGCGATCAGAATATGCTTCGCGGTATAGGTCTTGGTCCCGTCGGGCCCGTCGACGGCGACCGTATGGCCGTCGACCACCCGGCCCGTGCCGGTCAATTCGGCGACGCCGGCGTCGCGCAGCAGGCGGTGATAGACGCCTTCCAGGCGGTCCAGTTCGACATTCTTGTTGGCGATCAGCTTTTGCCAGTCGAAAGACGGCGTGCCGACGTCCCAGCCATAACCGGCCGCGTCCTCGAAATCCTCCGCGAAATGGGCGCCGTAGACCAACAGCTTCTTCGGCACGCAGCCGCGCATGACGCAGGTGCCGCCGATCCGCATGTTCTCGACGACGGCGGTCTTGACGCCGTAGGTCGAGGCGGCGAAGCGCGACGCACGGACGCCGCCGGAGCCTCCGCCAATGGTGATCAGGTCGAAATCGTAGTCGGACATGGGGGCTCCTTATAAGCGGGCGGGGGTGGCAGGCGGATTGCAGAAGCGGCGGGAAGGGCACGGGCGCGCGCGAACCGTTTCCCGTCTAATTGCGCTCCCCATCTAATCATGTATGCGGATTTGTTCAACCGCGCGGCGTCGGCCGGGGGCCGTTCAGGGCGGGAAAGGGCGGGACCGGTCGAATCCGGGTCGCGGCGGGGGCCGCATCAAGGGCCCGCCGGAACGTGGTATTTGCGCAACGAGACCGTGTTCAAGAGGCGGGAGAGGTCCCGAAGGCCTTGGAAACCGTCCGGTTTTAACGAAATTGCAGTAATATGTGGCTTTCCTGCAACACTGTTCCAAAAAATCTACACTGATCCGTGTTTTTGCTTTTGAAACAGAGGCGAGGCGCTAAACTGCGTCGGTCCGGAACAGGATCGCCAACGTGCGGTCTGCTTTCGTCCCGGTCTTACAGAGTGGATTTGTAAGAGTGAATCTCATCTAAGGAGCAAACGAATGACTCTCAAAAAGTATCTTATGGTTGGTGCCGCCGGTGCAGCGCTTTTCGCGTTCGCCGCCCCGGTCGCCACCGTCGCCGAAGCCGGTTCGATCAAGAACGGTTCTGCAACCGATCTTACGATATACGGTCGAGTTTCCCGTCAGTTCATGGTCTACAATGATGGCGAAGAATCTGGTTATCTAAACACCGATGGTTTCGTTGGGGACACCCGCTTTGGTTTCAAGGCCAAAGGTAAGATCAATGAAGCTGTTTCGGTTGAAGGTAGATTGGAACTGGATTTTAAATCGAACGATCCTACCGGCGATATCAATCAAAGTAATGAAGTTGAGGGGGATAAGTTTGACATCCGGCACTCATGGGTTTCCTTCAATCACAAGGCGTTTGGTAAGTTGACGTTAGGGCAGCAATCGACTATCTCCCAGGGCATGTCTGATGGCTTGGATCTTGGTTTTGCGGCTCTTGCATTTTCTGGTATGGACCCGAGCCTAAGGTCAGGTGGTATTTTATTCCGGCAGGATGATGCAACAGCAGCATTGTCCAACACGTCAGTTCGCGACGTGTTTACTACAATGGACCGCGGCCGTTCCGAGGCTTTGAAGTACCAAACGCCCAACATTAATGGCTTCTCCGGTTTAGCTGCGCTGTATGACTCCGGAAACTGGGGTGTTGGCGCTGAATATGACGCTAAGCATGGTTCGCTTACAGTACGTGGCCGCGCTTTCTATGAGAACCTCAGCAGCGAAGATGGAACAGGCGCTTCCGGGGATACCGGTGATCGGTGGCAAGTTGGTGCTTCTGTTAAACACGATAATGGTGTTTCCCTGACAGGGCTTTACGGCCAGCGAAGCCGGGATGATCGTTCCGATAATGGGGTGTCATACGCCGCAACTTTGGGGTATACGGCCAATATGAATACTTTGGGTGCAACCGGTATTGGTGTCCATTATGCAAGAACTGAAGACATCGCTGCGGCAGGTGTCGAAGGTCAGGCAGTTGGGCTCGGTATTAGTCAGCAAATCAAAAATGCTGGCACCAACTTGTACAGCCAACTCATGTGGTGGGATGCCGACGTTTCGTCGCCCTCTACTCAACTTGAAAGCGTGGTGACATTCTTGGTGGGGGCGCAAGTCAAGTTCTAATCAGGTTTATGGCAGGGAGCTTAGGTTTCCCGTCGCTTGATTGAACTACAGTAAGAAAACGGTCGTCCTTCGGGGCGGCCGTTTTTCTTTGTCTTTAGGGCCTGGTCTCCCTCAGAATCAAGGCCAGCAAGTATGAGTGGACGATTTCGTCGTGCCGCTTAAAGCCGCGTAAGGTTTAACGGAACAAAGGTGTCAGGGACGGTGCGGCGCAGATCGAAGGGGCGGTTTATTCAACCGTGACGCTTTTCGCCAGATTGCGGGGCTGGTCCACGTCCGTGCCCTTGATGACGGCGACGTGGTAGGCCAGCAGCTGGACCGGAATGGCGTAAAGGATCGGTGCGACGAAGGGATCGACGGCCTGCAGGGCGACGGTCGCCTCGGCACCGTCGGCCAACGCCTTGGACCCGGCCTCGTCCGAAAACACGATGACCCGGCCGCCGCGTGCCATGACTTCCTGAACGTTGGATGCCGTCTTTTCGAACAACGGATCAGAGGGCGCGATGACGATCACCGGCACCTGATCGTCGATCAAGGCGATGGGCCCGTGTTTCATCTCGCCGGCGGCATAGCCCTCGGCATGGATGTAGGAGATTTCCTTGAGTTTCAGCGCCCCTTCCATGGCGATGGGATAGCTGGTGCCGCGCCCGAGATAGAGCACGTCCCGTGCCTCGGCCATGTTCTGGGCGATGCCCTTGATCCGCTCGTCGTGGTTGAGGATTTCCGCCGCCCGCGCCGGCACCTCGGTCAGGGCCGTGGTCAGGCGCGCTTCCTCGGCCGCGTCGATCGCGCCCCGCCCGCGCGCCACGGCGATCGCCAGGCAGGCCAGCACGGTCAACTGCGTGGTAAATGCCTTGGTCGAGGCGACGCCGATTTCCGGCCCGGCGTTGGTCTGCAACACCATGTCCGATCCCCGGGCGATGGCGCTTTCCGGCACATTGACGATGGACAGGATCGATTGCCCGGCCTCCCGCGCATAGCGCAGCGCCGCCAGGGTGTCGACCGTCTCCCCCGATTGTGAAATGAACAGGGCGGCACCCTTGCCACCGGTCCCTTTGGGGCCCGGCAGGGGCGGTTCGCGGTAGCGGAATTCCGATGCGATATCGACCTCGACCGGGATCCGCGCCAGTTGTTCGAACCAGTACTTGGCCGTCAGGCAGGCGTAATATGACGTGCCGCAGGCGACCAAAGTCAGGCGGTCCAATTCCGCCGGGTCGAACGGCAGGTCCGGCATGGTCATCGTCCGCGACGCCGGGTTGATGAAGCTTTGCAGCGTGTCGCCGATGACCTGGGGCTGTTCGTAGATTTCCTTCAACATGAAGTGGCGGTAACCGCCCTTGCCGATGGCGGCGCCCGAAAGTTCCGTCCGGCGCACGGGCCGTTGGACAGGGCCGTCTTCAGTATCGAAGACCTTGGCGCCGTCGGGTCCCAGAACCACCCAATCGCCGTCCTCCAGATACATGATCCGGTCGGTCAGGGGCGCCAGGGCCAGGGCGTCCGAACCCAGGAACATCTCACCTTCGCCGAAGCCCACGGCCAGCGGGCTGCCGCGCCGGGCGCCGATCATCAAATCGTGGTGGCCGGAGAAAATGATGGCCAGCGCGAAGGCGCCTTCGAGACGGCGCAAGGTCGCTGCCGTCGCCTCGGCCGGCGATTTGCCGGCGGCGACTTCTTCGGAAATCAGGTGCACGATGACTTCCGTGTCGGTGTCGGACGCCAGATTGACGCCCGCACCGGTCAGGCCGTCGCGCAGTTCCTTGTAGTTCTCGATGATGCCGTTGTGGACGACGGCGACCCGGTCCGTGGCGTGCGGGTGGGCATTCGCCTCGTTCGGCACGCCATGCGTCGCCCATCGCGTATGACCGATGCCGACGGTGCCCGAGATCGGCATTTCGTCCAGGCGGGTGGCCAGATTGGCAAGCTTGCCCTCGGCCCGGCGCCGGTCGATGGAGCCGTTGACCAGGGTCGCGATCCCGGCGGAATCGTAGCCGCGATACTCCAGGCGTTTCAGCCCTTCCAGAAGGATCGGCGCCGCTTCCCGGCGCCCGAGTATTCCGATGATCCCGCACATTTCCGGTCAGCCGTCCTTGGTCTTCTTCTGGGCCGCTTTCTCCGCGGCCCGTTTCTTGTTGAACCGGTCGGCCCAGCCGTTGGCTTCTTTCTGGGGTGCGCGCGTCACGGCCAAGGCCCCGGCCGCGACGTCCTTGGCGATGGCGCTGCCGGCGCCGACGATGGCCCCGGCGCCCACGGTCACGGGGGCGACCAGCGCGGTGTTCGATCCGATGAAGGCGCCTTCGCCGATCACGGTCTTCGATTTGAAATGGCCGTCGTAATTACAGGTGATGGTCCCGGCGCCGATGTTGGCCCCGGCGCCGACGATGCTGTCGCCGACGTAGGACAGATGATTGACCTTCACGCCCGGGGCCAGGTCGGCGGCCTTGATCTCGACGAAGTTGCCGATCCGCACGCCCTCGCCCAGGTCGGCGCCGGGCCGCAGGCGGGCGAACGGGCCGATCACGGCGCCCTCGGCGACGGTCGCGCCCTCGAGATGGCAGAAGGCGCGGATTTCCACATTGTCGCCGACCCGCACGCCGGGCGCGAAGACCACGTTGGGGCCGACCGTCACGTCCCGGCCCAATACCGTGTCCCAGGAAAAATAGACCGTCAGCGGATCGGTCAGGGTGGCGCCGTCTTCCATGGCGCGGGCGCGAAGGCGGTCCTGCGCGATGGCTTCGGCTTCGGCCAGCTCGATCCTGGAATTCACGCCCAGGACTTCGTCCGGATCGCCGATGACCACGGCGGCGGCGGCCCCGTCGGCGCGGGCGATGGCGACCACGTCGGTCAGATAATATTCGCCCTTGGCATTGTCGTTGCCGATGCGGTCCAGCCAATCGAGGGCGCGGGCGCCGTCGATCACCATCACGCCCGAATTGCAGAGCCCGACGGCAAGCTGTTCCGGCGTCGCGTCGCGGGCTTCGACGATCTGTTCCAGGCTGCCGTCGGCGCCCAGGATCAGGCGGCCGTAGGGTCCGGGGTCATCCGGCTCGAACCCCAGGACGACGACGCCCGGTTGCGGCGCGGCCTGACGCGCGGCCAGCATGGCGTCGACGGTCTCGGCGGTGATCAGCGGCGTGTCGCCGTACAGCACGATCAGATCGTCGGCGGGGTTCGCAGCAATAAAATCGCGGGCCGCCAGTACGGCATGGGCCGTGCCCAGGCGGTCGATCTGCAGCGCCGTCGCGTGGGGCGCGGCGGCGTCCGCGACGGCCTCCATGCCTTCGCCGATCACGGCGACGGCGCGGTCGATCCCGGCCTGGGCCAGGGTCGCCATGACATGGCCGATCATCGGCCGCCCGGCGACCGGATGCAGTACCTTGGGCATCGCCGATTTCATCCGCGTGCCCAGACCGGCGGCCAGAACCACCGCGGTCGTCGTCGATTTTCCGTCAGCTTGCATGGAAAGCGCCGAAGCCTTTAAAAGTCGAATTGGAATCGGGCCGGTCCGCCCGAAACATCTGGAGGGTCGGGCCGAAAGTTGCCACAGTATCTTGTGTCATCCAAGTCACAGTTTGTTACGGAATCTTGCAATGAGAGTATGGAATGTCCGGGGTTAAGAACGACTTACCCCCAAAACCCCTGCCGCGCGCGGTCGTTTTCGACCTGGACGGCACCCTGGTCGATAGCGTGCCGGACCTGCAGGCGGCCTTGAACTGGCTGCTCCCGCGGTCGGGCCGCCGCACGGTCAGCCGCGACGAAGTCACCGGCATGGTCGGCGACGGTGTGCCAAAGCTGGTCGAACGCGGCTTTCTCGCCACCGGCGGCCTGCCGGAAGACGGTCTCGACGGCCCGATCGCCGAGTTCACGGACCATTACGAAGCCAACGCCGCGGCCCTCACGGCGCCCTTTCCCGGCGCCGTCCGGGCGTTGGAGGTTTTGCGCGACGCGGGCTGTCTGCTGGCCGTCTGCACGAATAAACCGGCGGGGGCGACGGCGGAAATCCTGGACGCCTTGGACCTTACGCCGTTCTTCGCCGCCGTCGCGGGCGGCGACACGGTGCCGGGGGCGCGCAAACCCGATCCGCGCCATCTGATGCATGTTCTGGATGCCATGGGGGCCGCACCCGGCGAGACGGTCATGGTCGGCGACAGCCACAACGACGTGAACGTCGCCAAGGCGGCGGGCGTCGCCACGGTCGCCGTCACCTTCGGATATGCCCATGGCCCGGTGACGGAATTGGGCGCGGACGTGCTGATCGATCATTTCGACGAACTGGTTGCCGTACTCGGGCGTTTCGCCTGACGGCGGGCCTGGCCTGACGGCCTAAAGATCGGCCGGTTCCAGGTCGAAGGCGATGGACACGCGCTGTTCGTCGCTGGAGGTCACGGGGATGGTCTGATGCCCGAAATAGGACGGGAACATCACCATCATGCCTTCCTCGGGCCGGACGAGGCGGACCTTGGGTTCCGTCCTGTCGCCGATCAGGTGGAAGGCCCGGCCGAATTCGATCCATCCTTCGACGTTGTTGGTCTGTCCCTTGGCCGCGTCCTTCACGCTGGCGGGAAGGAACGGGTAATAAACGCCGGACAGCCAGGCCGTCGGATGGATATGAACCAACTGGCGGCCGTCCCGGTCATAGACGTTGCCCCAGCAGCCGATGTCGAACGATTTCGGTGGCGATGCCAGGAACGGATGGGCTGTGTCCATGGGGTGTTCGTCCATGTATTCCTTGGCCATCTCCATGATCATCTGTTTGAGGATCAGCGCCGGGCCGGTCTCGTTGCCGTCGAACAGTTCCAGCGTGCCGCGGCCCTTTTCCATGGACCGGTTGTTCTTGGAGTATCCCAGGCTGGGGTTGTCCAACAGGTACTGCACCAGATCGTTGTTGAACGACTTCATGGAATGATAACCCGCCGGCGCGGCATGGACCTTGGTCTTGATCAGGCGGTCGAAATCCAACAGCTTCTCGGCCTCCGCCGCGCGGCCCAGATCGTTGAGCGCCGCCGACTTCATGGCCAGCGCCGGGATCGGGTGCACGCCGGCGTCCAAGGCGCGGTCGGCTGCGGCGATGGCTTTTTCCGGCTCGCCCGCCTTCATCCAGACGAAGGCCGCCTGGCCGTGCAGATGGTCGGCCCCCGGATGGGTCGCGGTATAGCGTTCGACCAATTGGGTGGCTTCCTCGGCCATGCCTTCGACGCCCATGGCGTAGACCAGTTCGTTCAGGGTTTCCGCGTCTTCAGGGTCGAGCACCAGGGCGCGGCGCAGCGGCTCGATCGCTTCGGCGTATTCCGTCGCCCGGCCGTGCAGCAGGCCGATATTGGCGAAGGCCCGCTGATGATTGGGGTTCATCTCCGCCGCCTTGGTGAACATGGCGATGGCCTCCGGCTGGCGCCGGTCGTTCATATGGACGGTGCCCAGGTTGAAATAATCTTCGGGGTCCTGGCTGCCCAATTCGACGGCGGTCTCGTAGGCGGCGCGCGCACTTTCCATGTCGCCCATCAATTGATAGGCGACGCCCAGGGTGCCGTAGACGGGGGGTGCCTCGGGTGCCAATTCGGCGGCCTGGGCCAGGTCCTCGAGCCCCGCCGACGGATTCCCCAGGATGATATGCGTGCGCCCCAATTCATAGGACAGGTTGGCGAAATCGGGCGAGCCGGGGGCGGCATGGGCGCGGGCCTCGCTCAGGGTGCGGACGGCGCCGTCGCCGTCGCCGGCCTCCAGCAGCATCTTGGACAGGGTCACCGCGCAGGGGATGAAGCCGGGGTGTTTGGTCATCGCACGGCGCAGGTATTCGATGGCCTGCGGCGGGCGGCCCTGGCGATGGCGCACGAGGCCCAGGCAATAAAGCGCCTCCGGATGATCGGGCAGGGACTTCAGCACTTTCTCGGCGTCGCTTTCCGCGCGGCTGAGATTTCCGGCGCGAAACGCCTTGGCGGCGCGTTCCAGAAGATGGGCGACGTCGTCGGTCGATTTGGGTTTCAAGCGGCCTCTCCGAAGGGCGGGTGGGGTGTCGGCGGTATGCGGGCGGGAACGGTGCGAGAGTGCCATAGCCGCCCCGCGCCGTCCATGGCGCCCGGCCGGTCGAAACCGGCCGGACCGCCCATATTTCCGCATTCTGGCCCTAATCCACCGGCCCGGCCTTGATCCAGCGCAAGGCCCCCGGCAATTCCGCGGCCGGGGGGCGTTCATCGCGGTGACAGTCGGGTTGACAGTCCGGGGGGGCGCCCCTTATATGATCGCGCCTCACGCCGCCCCGATCCGGGCCGGCCGAGAGGGCGCGTAGCTCAGCGGGAGAGCACTGTCTTCACACGGCAGGGGTCGCTGGTTCAATCCCAGCCGCGCCCACCATTTCTTCATTCATATCCGACAATGTCACGAACGGCGGGTCCGGCCCGGCTGGGTCTATCCGGTCTATCCGCGGCCGACGCCGTGCTCACCGCAGAGATTGCACAGGATATCGTGCAGGCGGGCGATGATCTCGCCGCGCGGCGAGACGGTCCGCTCAACAATCCCGATCTGCCGCGTGACCTGCGGTTGGCCGAACGGCAGGCGCACCAGGTTCCCGTCGCCGGGGTCTTCCAGCGCCACATGGGGTACCACGGAAACGCCCAGGCCCTGCCGGACGCAGGTCACGATCGAGGCGATGGTGTCGATTTCCGCGACGTCCTGGGTCACGATGCCGAGGCGCGAAATCTCGGTATCGATCAGGTTCGCCAGCGGCACGTCGCTTCTGAATCGGACGAAGGGTCGGGTCTTCAAAGCCTCGATCGGATCGGAAACGGCGGTGCCTTCCGGGGCGATCAGCCAGAGTGGCTCGCGGAGAAAGGGGCTCCAGCGAAGCGCGGGGGGGAACCCCAGATGTTCCGCGACGACCGCCGCGTCCAACCGGCCGGATGCGACATCCGCGATCAGCAAGGTCGAGAGAGATACGCGGAGATTGATCTTGATGCCCGGGTACCGAGCCCGCATTCGCACGATCGACGCCGGCAGCAGATTGAGCGCGCTCGAACGGACGGAGCCGAGCATCAGGGTTCCGGTCACCCGGTCCCCCCGCAGGCCGGCCTTGGTGTCCTCCTCGCTGCGCAGCATGTCCTTTGCCATTTCAAGAACCTGCAGTCCCTGAGGCGTCAATCTGGGCGGGCGTGAGGAGCGCACGAACAGCGTCGTGTTCAATTCCTGCTCGAGCGCCTGGATCTGCTGACTGACGGCGGAGGGCGTCAGCCCCACGACGTCGGCGGCCTTGGCGAAGGTGCCGTTCGCGGCGATCGCCAAGAGGGTTTTGAGCTGCCGTGTGTCCATTTTTAATGCAGTTTTACTTCATTTAATAAGAAGAAATATTTGCTTTTATAAAGAAATTCTGTCCGATAAGAAATGTAAATTGAGGAAAACATCCGCGCAGGCTGGGAGGTCGTCGCGGGCTCGTGCAGGCTGGGAGGCCGTCGCGGGCATCACCAAAAAAATTCGATATGACCGAGGCCGCTTGCGTTGCGAGGGGCCTGGAGGTGGACGCGATGAACAAGACAATTCTCGTGACCGGCCCGGAACTCGACCCGAGCGCCGCCCAATTGGTGACCGAGCAGGGCTATCGCACGGTCCATACCCCCCCTTACGCCGACGGCGATACGATCGCGGATCTTCTGAAGGAAACGAAGGCCGTCGGCATCGTTTCCCGAATGGGACGGATCGACGCGGGCATCATGGACGCGGCCCCCCAGTTGCGGGTGATCTCCAAGCACGGCGTCGGCGTCGACAACATCGACCTGGCGGCGGCGGGCGAACGCGGGATTCCGGTCCTGGTCGCGACCGGAGCGAACGCGGTTTCCGTTGCCGAGCATACGATTGCGCTGCTTTTGGCGACGGTGAAACGGATCCTTCCGCTCGACGCCAGCCTGCGTGACGGACGATGGGAAAAACCGAACTTCCTCGGCCGCGAGCTGGCGGGCGCGACGCTGGCGCTCCTGGGCATGGGGGCGATTGCGCAAGCAACGGCCCGCATCGCCAAAGGGCTGGGCCTGAATCTGATTGGGTATGACCCGTTTGCAAAAGACGAGGCCTTCTCAGGGTTGGGCGTGCGCAAATGCACAGTGCTCGATGACCTTTTGGCGGAGGCGGATGTCCTGAGCCTTCACTGCCCGCTCAACGACCAGACCCGCGAGATCGTCAATGCACAGGCGATCCGGAAGATGCCGGTCGGCAGTTACGTCATCAACACGGCGCGCGGCGGCCTGATCGACGAAGCGGCCCTGTTGCAGGCCGTGCAGTCGGGGCATCTGGCCGGCGCCGGCCTGGATACCTTCGCCTTCGAGCCCCCGGGCGACGACCATCCCTTCTGGGCGGAACCCCGCATCGTCGTGACGCCGCATATCGGCGGCGTGACGCGCGAAGCGGGTGCGCGGGTCGGTGTCGACGCCGTGCGCGGGATCATCCAGATCCTCGACGGCACGCCCGTTCCACCTGAACGGATCGCCAATCGGTCGATGTTGGCCGACGCCTCCAAGCCCCTTGCCAGAATAAAGGAATGATCATGTCCATCGGTTTCAGAATCTGCACCCGCCCGCATACGGCGCCCAAAGACCTGGTCGACGCCTTCGCCAAACTGCCCGTGGCCAACGTCTCGGATTCCATGTGGCGATTGAGCGCGGGCGGGCCGCGTCTTCGCCCGATGCATGCGTCCGGCGGCATGGCCGGTGTCGCGCTGACGGTGCGGTCGCGGCCGGGGGACAACCTCATGCTGCACAAGGCGATCGACATGGCCGGCCCCGGCGATGTCATCGTCGTCGATGCGGGGGGCGATCTGACCAATGCCCTGATCGGCGAGATGATGATGGCCCATGCGGTCAAACGGGGTGTCGCGGGCTTTGTGATCGACGGCGCGATCCGCGATGCCGATGCGATCCGCGAAATCAATCTGCCGATGTTCGCCGCCGGCGTCACGCATCGCGGCCCCTACAAGGACGGCCCCGGCGAGATCAACGTGCCGATCAGCCTGAGCGGCATGCCGGTCGAACCCGGCGACATCATGTTGGGCGATTGCGACGGCGTTCTGGCCGTGCCGCAGGCCCAAGCCGACGAAATTCTCAAGAAGGCCCAAGCGAAGCTGGATGCTGAAACCAAGCAGATGAAGGCGATCGCCGAGGGCACCAACGACCGCAGCTGGGTAGACGCCGCTTTGAAAGAGCGTGGCTGCGCGTTTCCGCAAGACTGACGACCTGAATGCAAAGGAGAGTGAAATGTTCAAAGTAATCGCAAAATCGACTTTTGCCGGCGCCATGCTGATGGCCGTCGGTACGGGTGCGGCCCTGGCCGAGTACCCCGAAAAACCGATCGAGGTGATTGTCGGTTATTCCGCCGGCGGCGGCACCGACGTCATGGCGCGCACGACCATGCCGTTCATCGAGAAGTACCTGGGCAACGGTGCCAGCATCGTGGTCAAGAACATGCCCGGCGCCAGCGGCCAGATCGGCGTGACCAAGGCGGCGACGTCGAATCCCGACGGTTATACCCTCGGCACGTTCAACCTGCCCGGCATGATGGCGCGGACGATCGACCGCAAGGCCGATTACAGCGCCGACAGCTTCACCTACCTGGCCAACGTGGTGAACGATCCGAACGTCATCGTGACGTCGAAGGGCACAGGCCTCGACACCCTGGAAAAGCTGATCGCCAAAGCCAAGGCGGAACCGGGTGCGGTTACCGTCGGCATGTCGAGCCTGGGCGGCGACGATCACTTCGCCCTGATCAAACTGCAGAACCTGACGAAGACCGAATTCACCATCGTGCCGTTCAAGGGCTCCGCCCCGGCGCGCACCGCGGTGATGGGCGGGCACGTCATCATGGGGATCTTCAACGTTTCCGAAGTCGCCAAGTTCAAGGGTGAATTGAACATCCTGGGCGTGGCTCAGGCCGAACGGTCTGAATTCGCGCCGAACGTCCCGACCTTCAAGGAACAGGGCCTGGACCTGATCAACGGTTCCATGCGCGGCGTCATCGCGCCGAAGGGCCTGCCCAAGGACGTCGAAGCGAAGCTGATCAACGCGTTCAAGCAGGCGGCGAAGGATCCTGAATTCCTCAAGGCCATGAAGGCGACGGCCAACCCGGTCGAAATGGTCACCGGCGATGATTTCAAGGCGCTGACCCAGGAGCTTTATGATCTTGCCAAGGGTGTCTGGGAAACGACCCCCTGGAAGTAACGTTTCGGGTGAGGAGGGCGGTTTTCGTCCTCCTCTCCGATCTCTTGCATGATTGGGAGCAATGCGATGTCCGGCCCTTCTAAACATCGTCTGTTTCGCCCCGAAACATTGACGGCGATTGGTATCATTGTGGTCGCGGCGGCCTTCATGGTGCCGACCTTGGCGCTCAAGCCGATTTCGGCGTTGCTTCCGGGGGCGATGCTGATCGGTATGGCGGCCCTGTCCCTGCTTCTGCTGATTTCCGATCAGCGCGCGGCCGGTGACGGCGAAGAGGCCAAGCCAATGACGGCTGCGCCGAAACGCGTGCTGGGCGCGTTCATGCTGATCGCATGCTATGCCCTGGCGACGGACTTCATCGGCTTCTACGTCAGCACCGCCGTGGTCATCCCGCTGGTGGCCTATGTCTTCGGGTATCGCAGCCTGCCGGGCCTTGCCCTGGCGACCTGTATCGTGCTCGGCGCGATCTACCTGATTTTCGATTTCGCGATGGCCCAGACCTTCCCGGTCGGCCGTCTGTGGACAAGCTGAGGTTCCGATGTATTCCGACCTGCTCAACGCGCTGCCTGCGGTTCTTGGCCTCTACAACTTCATCGCCCTGGTGATCGGCGTCGTCGCCGGTATCGTCGTCGGCGCCATGCCGGGGCTGAGCGCGACCATGGCGATCTCCGTCCTGGTGCCGTTCACCTTCGGGCTTGAACCGCTGGTGGCCTTGGGTCTGATGGCGGGCATCTACAACGGCGCGATGTACGGCGGGGCCATTCCGGCCGTCTTGTTGCGTATTCCCGGCACCCCGGCCGCCGTGGCGACGACCTTCGACGGATATCCCATGGCGCAGAAAGGCGAAGGCGGCTTCGCCCTGCAGGTCGCGGTCGTGTCTTCGGCCATCGGCGGGATCGCCAGCGCCTTCGCCCTGATGCTTCTGGCACCGCCGCTGTCCAAGGTCACGCTGCTGTTCGGCCCGTCGGAAATTTTCTGGGTCGCGGTCTTCGGTCTGGCCAGCATCATCTTTCTTTTGGGTGGCAACCCCGTCAAAGGGCTTATCAGCGCCTGTTTCGGCGTGTTCGTATCTGTCGTCGGCGCCGACCCGATATCCGGCGCCGACCGCTATACCTTTGACCGGCTGGAACTTCTCGACGGGGTCAGCATCGTGATCCTGCTGGTCGGGCTTTATGCCTTGCCGCCGGTGATCGATCTTCTCGAGGTGCCGCTGAAGACAGACCAGGTGACGGACAACAAACTGGGGACGGAGCCGATCTGGCGGGCCTTGCCGCGCATGGTCCGTTTCTGGAAGACCTGGATCCGGTCGTCCCTGATCGGTATCTGGATCGGCATTCTGCCCGGCGCGGGCGGATCGATGGCGGCCTTCATGTCCTACAACGAAGCCCGCCGGGGCAGCAAAACGCCGGACACCTGGGGCAATGGTGAGCCCGAAGGCGTCGCCGCATCCGAAACCGCCAACAACGCGGATACGGCATCTGCCCTGATCCCGGCGTTGACGCTGGGCATTCCCGGGACCGCCGTCGCGGCGGTGATGCTCGGCGGATTGCTGATCCACGGGCTTCAGCCCGGGCCCATGCTGTTCCGCGAAAGCCCGACGATCGTTTTCGGTTTCATGTGGCAGTTCCTGTTCGGCGCGATCCTGCTGATCCTGCTGGGCGGATCGCTCGCCACCAACAGTTTCGCCAAACTGCTGAACCTGCCGCGCCCACTGCTCGGCTCCGTCATCATCGTGCTCATGCTGATCGGCGTCTATTCGATCAACGGGCGCATGTTCGACGTCTACCTGATGCTCGGCTTCGGGGCGATCGGCTACGTCATGGACAAGATGAAATTCCCGCTGCCGCCGGTCGTTCTCGGCCTGATCCTGGGCTCCTACGCCGAGGAGAACCTGCGCCTCGCCCTGCGGATCGGGCGTGGCGACTGGGCGATCCTGTTCGCGAACAAGACAAGCCTGGTGCTGGTCGCGTTGACGGTCGCGGTCGTCTTCAGTCCGTCCCTGAAACGGCGGTTCCTGGATTCCCGGAAAAACGGCAGGGAATAGGCTGTCCCCCGGTCAGTTGTTCCCGCGGAGTGAAAACACCACCGGTACGACCACGTCCAGGTAGCCGCCCGCCATCCCATCCGGGAATTTCGGCAGGGGCTGGGCGCGTTCCAGCATGGCATCGGTTTCGGCGTCGAGCAGCGGATGGCCCGAGCTTTTGCGGATCTCGTGGCGCAGCACCCGTCCGTCGCGGGTCACCCGGAAATAGAGATGCACGATCCCCTGCTGGCGCAGCCGCCGGGCCTTTTTCGGATAGGTCTTGTTGCGTTCCAGCCAATAGCGCAGGCGGTTCATGTAGTCGGGCGCCGGGTTGCCGACGGGCCCGCCGCCCATGGCGTCCTGTTCGTCCGCCGATTGCCCGATGCGACCGTTGTCGGCCCGGCCCTGGGTCGCCGTCGCGGCGCGGGAGGCTTCCTGCCGCCGGTCGGCGGGGGTGGCGGTTTCCTGCGCCGGGGATGCGGTCTGTCGCCGGGCGGGCGGGGCTTCGGCGGCGGTCTGCGGCGTGGCCCGGGCCGGGCGCGGCGGCGGTGTGGGCATCGGCTCCGGCGCGGGCGTCGCCTCGGTGACCGGCGGCGGCGCGGTCTCGGCGGGCAGGGGGGCTGCGGCATGCGTCTCGACGGCGGGAACCTCGGATGCGGGCGGCGTCACCGGCGCCGGTGGGGCGGGCGTGACGGCGGGGGGCTCGGGCGGGGCGACCGTCGGCGTTTCCATGGGTGCGACCTCGGTGACCTCGGTGATGTCAGCGGGTTCGGCCGGGGCAAGGGCCTCGCGGTCGCTGGCCGACTGTTCCGCCCCGGCCTGCGTCGCGGCCAGGGACAGGGCGACGGAAACCCCACCCAGGCCCGGGGCCTCGGCGCCGTCGTCGGGCGCCATGGTATAGGCCCAGAGCACGCCCAGATGCAGGGCCAGCGCGACCAGCCAGGCGGCCCCCCAATGCAGGGGGCTGAGGCGCGGAACCTCGGCGCCGGTCACTGTGGCGGTCACGGTGGCGGCCACGGCGGCGTCAATCCTCGGCCAGGGCGGTCTCGATCGCCGCCGGGGTCGGCTCCGGGAACGCGCTGTCCCAGTCGAGCGAGAGTTCCTCCCGCCAGGCGAAGCGCGCCAGATGATCGCCCAGGATGTATTGCATCACGTCCAGGCCCTTTTCCTTTTCCGACCGGCAATAGAACGACAGGGTCGATCCCTCGGCCGTCATCATGCAGCGCCCCGGCGGGAATTCGACGCGGGCGGATTGCGGGTCGTACTCAACCTCGACCTTATGGGCGAAATGCTTGCACAACTGGACCAGATACTTGCTGGCGTTCTCCGTTTCCACGGCGGCGAAACAACGGGGCATGGATCGTCTCCTTTGTTCTTTCTATTGGGGGGGTGAGGCAGCGGGCGGCAGGGCGCCTTCGGTGACGACGAAAGGCGTGCCCTGCGAGCAGGTTTCGATGCGCCCGGCCACACCGTAGGCGCGGGCCAGGGTCTCGGCGGTCATCGCCTGGGCCGGCGGGCCGAAGGCCAGCAGCCGCCCGCCGCCGAACAACGCGATGGCGTCGCAATGGCGCATCGCCAGGTTGATGTCGTGCAACGCCATCAAGCAGAGCCCGCCGTGGGCGGCCAGGATCTCCTTGAGGCAGCCCAGCACCGTCAATTGCCAGCGCAGATCGAGGGCGCTGGTCGGCTCGTCCAGCAGCATCACGGAGGGCCGCCGCACCATGACCTGGGCGAGGCCGACCATCTGGCGCTGCCCGCCCGACATCTTGTTGAGCGCCTGAAATGCCAGGGCGCGGATATCCAGCATGTCGAACACGCGTTCGACCGATGCGTCGACGGCGTCGTTGCCCAGGTCCGGCCGCACGGCGCGAAGCGCGCTGACCACCGCTTCGTAGGCGACCAGGGTGGTTTCCTGAGGCAGGGCCTGCGGCAGGTAGCCGACGCGGGCGGCGCGGCGGAACTGGGTCATCGACGAAAGTTCTTCGCCGTTGAGAATCGCCGCCCCCGAGTAGGCGCCGATCCCGGCCAGGGCGCGCAGCAGGGTCGATTTGCCGACGCCGTTGGGGCCCAGCACGCCGACCAACGATCCCGGTGCCAGGGCCGGAAGGTCGACGCCGTCCAGTACGGGCGCCGCGCCGTACCCGACGGAGAGATTTTCCAGGGTCAGGGTCGTCATCAGCCCCTCCGCTTCTGCGAAATCAGCAAGGCGAGGAACAGCGGAATGCCGATCAGCGCCGTGACGATGCCGTCGGGGATCAACACCCCCGGCACGATGGATTTCCCGACCAGCGACGCACCCGACAGGATCACCGCCCCCGCCAGCGCGCTGGCGGGCAGGTAGAAGCGATGATCCTCGCCCACGGCCAGGCGCGCGATATGCGGGCCGACCAGGCCGACGAAGCCGATCACGCCGGTGAAGGAAACGGCGACGGCGGTCATGGCGCTGACCCTGAGCAGAACCGTCAGGCGCAGGCGATGGACGGCGACGCCGTAGCTTTTGGCGTAATCCTCGCCACCCCGCAGCGCCGTCATGGCCCAAACCTGGCGGATCGAGGCGGGCAGGCAGATCGCGAAGACGGCGAACACGATGGCGACTTTTTCCCAACTCGCGCGGGTCAGGGTGCCCATGGTCCAGAACACGATCTGTTGCAGGCTGTCTGAATCGGCGACGAACTGGATCAACTGGATCATCGCCTGCAGGGCGAAGACCAGGGCGATGCCGAACAGGATCACCGTGTCGACCGTGGCGCCGTAGACCCGGGACAGCACCAGGATCAGCGCCGCCGCCCCCATCGCCCCGATGAAGGCGAAGACCGGGACGACGTAATTTTCCGGCAGGCCCAGGGGAGCCGACAGGTTGAGCACGATGGCAAGCGCCGCCCCCAGGGTTGCGGCATACATCACGCCGAGCGTCTGCGGACTGGCCAGCGGATTGTTCAGCACGGTCTGCATCTCCGCCCCGGCGAGCCCCAGGCAGGCGCCGACGGCGACCGCCATCAGGGCGAAGGGCAGGCGCACGTTCCACAGGATCACGTAGGTGCCGGGGTCCAGCGTGTCGGGCTGCAGGAAGCCGTTCACCACCTGGCCCAGCGACAACCCCGCCGGGCCGGTCATCACGTTGACCACGGCGGAGGCGATCAGCGCCGCCGCCAGGGCCGCCAGCCAGACCGCCCGGCGGCGCACGAAACGCCGGTATCCGGCGGCCAGGGGTTTGCGGTCGGCGCCGGACGCGTCGCCGGCCATGGTTTGGGGGGCTGTGTCGGTCATGCTGGGGCCGCTGGTCATCGGGGGGTGGTCGATGTGTCGTGGCTGACCCAATAGGCCCCTTCCAGGGGCACCGGCTGAAAGCGGTCGAACAGCGTCTGTAACGTCGCCCGCGGGTCCAGGTCCTTGAAACGGTCCGGGTGAAGCCATTTGGCCATGGCCTGGACCGCCGCGACGTTCATCGGCGTGTTGTAGAAATTGTGCCAGATGGCATGGGCGCGCCCGGCCTTGACGGCGGAAAGCTCGCTGAACCCGGGCCGGGCGACGGCCTGGGCCAGGGTCGTACGGGCCTGCGCCGCGTCGGCGCGCGGGCCCAGGACGATGCGCCCCGGTTTCGGATATTTTACCCCGGCGGCGCCGATCGCCGTGCCCATGTAGACGTCGGGCTGACTGACCAGCAGGTATTCCATGCTGAGCAGGCCGTAGGCGCCGGGCACTTTGTCCGTGGCGATGTTGCGGCCGCCGGCCCAATCGATGAAGCGGCCCATCATGCCCTGGCTCATGGTGGCGCAGCAGTCGTCGCGCCCGCCGACATGGATCTCGATGAAGACCTTGGGCCGGCCGGTTTCGGTGAGTCCTGAAAGCCCGTCCGCGACCCGCGCCAATTCGGCGGTGTAGAAATCGTTGAAGGCTTTGGCCTCAGCTTCGCGGCCCATGATCTTGCCCAGAAGCGCCAAACTCTTCGGCGTGTTCTTGATCGGCTCGAACCGGAAATCGACCACCACCACGGGCACGCCGGCAGCCTTCAGATTGTCGATGATCGCCTTGTGGCGGGCCCCTGGGCCGTGGCCCGACCCCAGGCCGAAGACGGCAACGTCGGGGCGCACGCTGATGGATTTTTCCAACGAGAAGGATTCGGCGGAGGCATGGCCGATCTGGGGCACGGTCTTGAGGCCCGGAAATTTCTTGGCGTATTGCGCGAAGCCCGCGGGGTCGAAGCGTTCGAAATCGCCCATCATGCCGGCGATGCGTTTCGTCGGATCGCTGGGGTCGAGAATCGCCAGCGTCGGCAGGAACCGGCCCTCGCCCAGGATCATGGTCTTGACCGGCACGGTCAGCGTGACCTGGCGCCCCGCCAGGTCGGTGACCGTCACGGTCTCGTCCGCGCCGGCCGGTGCCGCCGCACATAAAAGACAGGCCGCGGCAACAAGGCCGCGGGCCCAATTCGACCGCGTTTGTAATCTCATCGTCCGGCCTCCTTCGCCGCCGTTGAATGCACAGGGGCGGGGCCCCCCGGGGTCCGGCTGTGGTGCCGGTCCCGGCGGGCCCCGCCGCATGAGTGTCAGCTACGCGCCCTGGGTTCGGCGCGGGCTGTTAAAAGTCCACCTTCGCCGTGACCAGGAACGTCCGCCCCGGCTCGTTGTATGAGGTGGCGCTGTTGCTGTCGGTGCCGGATGTCGCGCGATCCACATAGGTGCGGTCGAACAGGTTCTTCACGTCCAGGCGCAGGATCAGGTTGCCGACGTCCATGCCGCCGATCTGATCCGGCTGCCACTGGGCGTAGATGTTCGTCGTCAGATAGAAGTTCTTGTAGAAGGTCGGATCGTCGTCCTGATGGAAGGCGATTTCGTTGGACGTGCCGAGCCGAAGGCCCCAGTCCGGGAAGTTGTGGGCGGCGTCGAAGGTCATGGTCGAGCCCATGTTGAAGCCATGATAGCTGGATGACGCGGTGACCAGGACTTCGCCGTTGGCGCGCAGGTTCTGATAGGCATAGGTGGCGCGCACATAACCGTCCCCGTAATTGTACTTACCGGACAGGTTGAAGCCCTTGGACGTCAGATTGATGTTCGACTGGCGGTCGTTGTCGCCTCGCTGGTGCGAGTTCAGGATGCGCGTGTAGAACACATGCGCATCGCCGGAAAATCCGCCGTGTTCGCCCTTGAACCCGACTTTTCCGCTGAACGACCGGGAGGGGTCCACGTCGGTGTAATTCCAGACCGAGGTAAAGTTGTAGATCAGCGATTCACCGAGCGGCACGCCGCCGAAGCTGGTGCCGCCGCCGACGTAACCCGTGAGCCCCTTGAGGAAATCATACTCGGCATTGGCGTTCCCGCTGGCGCCCTGGAAATCCAACTTGGTGCCGTCGATCCCGTGAAGGCTCTGCCGGTCGTACCGCGCGCCGACCGACGTGCGCAGGTTCTCCGTCCAGTTCAGCCGCGACTGTACGAAGCCGCCGACGTTGAAGGAGCGTTCCGTGTAGATGCCTTGGCGCCCGGAGCCGAACGGGTGGGTGCCGAACACGTTCTCGCCTTTGTCGCGATAGAAATCGAGGCCGGCGGTGACGCTGCCGCTGTTGGCGAGGCCCAGGCCCGTGGTGAACGAGTTCGCGAGCTTGCCGCTGTAGCTGGTGGTTTTCGATTTGAGGTCGTGATTTCCGGCAAGCGCCAGGTCCTCGATCGAATAGCGGATTTCGTTGAAGCTGAGGACGAATTCGGGATTGACCCATTCGCTGGGCGCTTCGTCCTTGTAGGTCACGCCGAGGGAGCGGCGCTGGTAGGACTGCGGAACCGGCACGGAGCCGTTGGACAATCCGGCGAAGTTGACCCGGTTCGGGCGCGTGCCTTCATCCTGGAGGTAGGAGCTGTTGATCTCGATGCGGTGTCCGGCATTGCTGGTCCAGGCACCTTTTGCAAGGAAGTCCTTGATACCGGGTGCGGTTCCGGTGACTTCGTTGCCGCGTCCGTCCTCGTAGTTGTTCCCGTTGTCGTACGACCCGTGGAACAAGCCTTCGAAGCCTTCCGCCTGAACGGCGTAGGTCATGGTGGGGCTGTGCAGGTTGGTGTTGGTGTCGTGTCGGTATGTCAACGACACCTTCTGCATCTCGCCCGGTTCGACAAGGTCGCGGGCGTCCTTCGTTTCATAGGCGATGGAGCCGCCAAGGGTCGCCGGGCCGACGTCCGCCGGGGCGACGCCCGTTTCCACCCGGACGGTCTTGAGCAGGCTCGGGTCGATCATCGTGGTCCCGAGATGGTGGAACGTCGTGCCGACCTGCCGGGCGCCGTCGATCTTGACGTTGAGGTTCGAATCCTCGAGTCCGTTGACGTAGGTCTTGCGCGCGAGATCGCCGCCGCCGCCGATATTGACCCCGGCTTCGCCCTGGAACACCTCCTTGATATCGATGGGATTGGCCTGCTCCAGCTCTTCCTCACCGATCTGATATCCGCCGGGCGAAACTTCATGCGCCGTCACGGAAATGGGGGCCAGGACCGTGGGGTCCTGGGCCTGGGCGAGACCAGGCAGGGCAACCGGCGCGATCAGGGCGAAGGCGGTTCCGCAAAGCAGGGCTCGGGTGGTGACGGCAGGGCGCAGGCCCCGGTTGATATGGGATGGCATAGTCGTCCTCGGCATTGTTATTGGGCGGCATCGCCGCGATAATATTAAGAATGCTTCTCATTATCATTGAGCCGGTGCCGGAGCCATCTTCCTGCCGTTTCAAAAATCACATTTCTTGTGTGAAAAATCGCAAAACGGCGCCTGGCCCCGGTTTTCCGGGCGATACAGCGCGGAGAGCGGCGGTTTGTCGCATGACTCTTTACTAATTGCGAATAATTATTAGTATTAATAGGGGCGCAAGCCAAGAGCTCGATCGAATTTGATTTCCGGTGCGCGGCCCGCGCCACGCGCCACAGGCAGGACGGTATGAACCATCCCACATCCACGAAACCGGAAAGCCGGCGCCAGCGGCCGGAAGACCAGCCCGTCAGCCAGGCCGACCTGATTGACATGGCTGTCGAGACGAACGCGGAAACCTTCGCCATCGTTACGCCGCAACTCGACCGGACCGGCACGGCGATCCTGGGAAAGTTCAACAACACGCGCTGCCGTTCGGGGCTTTATGTGCACGCGACGGACACGGTGGAGGCCCATGATCTTTCCGCCGAATGGGTGAAGCCGCCGGCCTGTACCATCGCCATCATGCTCGAGGGTGAATTGGACGTCCGCTTCGACGACGTCGCCCTGCACCTGGGCCCCGACACGAACAAGGGCGAAGCCGGGCCGACCGGCCATATCTGGTCGTTGACCGAGACCACCCGCCTGGTGCGTAACTCGCGCAAGGGGACGCGGGTCCGCAAGGTCATGATCACCGTGCCCTGGGATTGGATCCATAGCGTGCTCGAAGACAAGGACCTGCCGCACGACAACCTTGCGGAGTTCGCCCGCAGCCACCGGAGCCATTTGTCCTGGCGGCCGTCGGCCCATGCCCTGGCGCTCGCCGAACAGATCGTCAATGCCTCGCGGGCCGCGCCGGCCCTGGCCGATCTTTCCGTCGAGAGCCGGGCCATCGAGATCGCGCGCGAGGCCCTGGAATGTCTGATCGAGGCGGCCCCCGAAGCGGCCCCTTGCCGGGCCGCCACCAAGATGCAGATCAAGGCCCAGGCTGTCCGTGCCTATGTCCGGGACCATCTGGACGACAATCCGACCTTGAACGCCATGGGCCATGAACTGGGGATGAGCGTCGGTGCCATGCAAAGCGCCTTTAAAAGCGTCTATGGCCGGACGATTGCGGATTATTCACGGGAATTGCGGTTGGAACGGGCGCGCGACGCCATCGAACGGGACGGCGTTTCCGTCGCCCAGGCCGCCTACGAGGCGGGATACTCGAACCCGGCCAATTTCTCGACGGCCTTCAAACGGCAGTTCGGATTGAACCCCTCTACCGTGCGGCCCTGACGGGGGCGTGCCGGCGGGCCGGCCGCCGGTAAGGTCAGCGAGTCGATTCCGTCATTTCCGCCTTGGCGCTGAATACGTCGAACAGATCGGCGATCGAGCGTTCGCGCTTGGTGTCGACCTTGACCGTGGCCGTCATGCCCGCACGCAGCGGCGGGGCGTCGGCATGGGGTTTCAGCTTCAGGCGCACGGGCAGGCGTTGCACCACCTTGACCCAGTTGCCGGACGCGTTCTGCGGCGGCAGGATCGCGAACTCTGCGCCGGTGGCGGGCGAAATGCTTTCGACCTCGGCCTGCCAGGTCACATCGGGATAGATGTCCAAGACGACCGTCGCCGCCTGCCCGACCCGCACATGGGTCAATTCCGTTTCCTTGAAATTGGCATCGACCCAGGGCGGCGTGTCCGTGACGATGGCGAACAGCGGCTCGGCCGCTTCGATCTGTTCGCCCGGGACCAGCGGCACGGTGACGACGACGCCGTCCGACGGCGCCTTGATGGCTGTGCGTTCCAGGTCCAGCTTGGCCTGATCCAGGGCGGCCATCTTGGTCCGCACCAGGGGATGGTCGTCGACGGGTGCTTCCGGATCGATGCCCAACGACGCCTGGATGCGCTGGATTTTCTGGCGGGCCATCATCACGCGGTCGTCGGCGGCGTTGGCGTCGTTTTCCATCTCGTCGAACCGGGCGTGGGAGGTCACGCCGCGTTTGATCAACTGGCGTTCGCGGTCGAACCGTTTGCGGAAATAAAGGGCGCGATCCTGGGCGTCCTGCAATTCGGTCTGCGCTTCTTTCAAGGTCACGGCCAGGGTGCGGACATCCTGGCGGGCACTGTCCAATTCCGCCCGGGCGCGTTCAACGGCCAGACGGAACGGCTCGGGATCGATGCGCACCAGGACCTGGCCCTTGGTCACCTGCATATGGGCTTTGGCATTGACCTCGACCGCGCGGCCGTCGATTTCGGCGGCCAGCTTCGCGATATCGGTCTTCACATAGGCGTTTTCCGTCGAGACATAGCGGGCACCATGCAGCCAATAGCCGATTGCGACGGCGACGGCGATCAGCGGAATCAGGCCGAGCAGCAGCAGGCGCCGGAGGTACGGGCGCACCGGTTTGGTGACGCCGACCGGTTCGGCCATGCTGATGGGGGTCTGCTCATTCGGCATTGATTTTCTCTAGTTCGGTTGAATCGATGGGATCGTTGTCCAGCGCCATTTCCTGCAGCCGCTGTTTCACGTTCTGCAACAGATCGGCAAGGGTCTCGCGTTCCTTCGGCGTCAGGCCGGAGAGCTCTTCTTCGACCATGGCCTGGGCGATCGGCGTGATCTGGGCGTGGATCTTGCGGCCCAGGTCGGTCATGTAGACCCGTTTGATGCGCCGGTCCGCGTCGTCCGGCCGCCGTTCCAGCCAGCCGAATTCCTCCAACTTGTCGATCAGCCGTCCGGCCGAGGCTTTTTCGACCTCCAGCAGTTCCGCCAGTTCCGATTGGCTGACGCCCGGCTGATCGCCGACACGCCGTAAGGCGAGCCACTGCGTGCGGGTGAACCCCAGCTTGCGCACCCGCCGGTCGAAGGCCGTGCGTTGCAGGCGGGCCGCTTCCATCAGCAGGAAGGCGAGATAGCGTCCTTCCGACAGGGGATGAGGGTCGAGCTTGGTCATGGTCGGCGATGCAGTCCTGGACGATTGGCTCTCGGGTGAAGAAGGTTCGCGGGAAGATTGCCCTTGCGAAATTCGTAAGCATTCTTACTATTGCCTTCCTTACTGTCAATAGGGTTACCATTTTCCGTGGCCGACACTTCTTCCGACGCCGGCGGCGCCGCCGCCGCCCTGCCGCCCCGCCCGGAACTGTCTCCGGCGCGGTGCAATCTGATTCTCGGAATCATCGTGCTGTCGACGACGTTGTATTCGACGTCGATCCTGATCGTCGCCTCGGTCCTGCCCCAGCTTCAGGGGGCGCTGTCGGCGACGCCCGATGAAATTTCCTGGGCCATGACCTTCAATATTCTGGCGACGGCGGTGGCGACGCCCCTGACCAGTTGGCTGGCGGGGCGATTGGGGCGGCGTAATCTACTGGTCGTCAGCCTGATCATCTTCACCGTCGCGACCTATTTCTCTGGGGCCGCGACGTCGCTGGAAATGCTGATCTTCTGGCGCATCGTTCAGGGGGCGGCGGGGGCGCCGCTGTCACCCATGGGCCAGACGGTGCTGCTCGACATCTTTCCCAAGCACCGTCACGGTGTGGTCATCGGCATCTTCGGCGTCGGCGTCGTGATGGGTGCCTTCATCGGCCCGATGATCGGCGGCATCATGGCCGAGAAATATACCTGGCGGTACGCCTTCTACATCATCGTGCCGGTCGGGGCGGTGGCGGCGGCGGGCGTGTTGTTCGCCCTGCCGCGCATGCGCCGGGCGGTGACCGTGAAACTGGAATGGACCGGTTTCATCCTGATTTCCGTGGCCATCGCGGGCCTGCAATTGGCCCTGTCGCGGGGCCAACGCCTGGACTGGTTCGAATCCCCGGAAATCTGCATCGAGATCTTCGTCGCCGTCGTCGCCTTCTACATGTTCATCGCTCATGCCCTGACCCACGACAAACCGTTCCTCAACCTGCGTCTGCTGGTCAATCGCAACTACGCCATCGGTTTGTGCCTGGTCACCATCTACGGGATGCTGAATTTCACGCCCATGGTGATCCTGCCGGGCCTGATGCGCGAACACATGGGCATGTCGGACTCGTTGATCGGCTATGTCGTCGGCTCGCGCGGGATCGGGGCCATGGCCGGGTTCTTCGTCGGCGGCATGCTGGGCCAGCGGTTTCCCATGCGCTCGATCATGGCCGGGTACGGCATGCAGGTCGTCGTCGGCGTCTGGCTGATGACCTGCAGCCTCGATACGGCGCCATTGGAATTCGCGCTGAACGGGGTGCTTCAGGGTTTCGCCGGCGGCGTCATCTGGGTGCCGTTGACGATCATCACGTTTTCAAACGTGCGCGGCGAGGATTTGGACGAAACCACCTCGGTCTATCACCTGTTGCGCAATATCGGGTCCAGCTTCTTCATCTCCATGACGGTGACGGAACTGGTCCGGTCGACGGCGACCAATTACGAATATCTGACCGAACATATCTCGCCGTTCAATCCGATGCTGAAGCTACCCTGGGTGCTGGGCGAATGGGACGTCGACACGGTCGAGGGCCTGGCCCGCCTGTCCAAGGAAATGGTCCATCAGGCGGCGCTGATCAGTTATCTCAACGCCTTCGGCATGCTGGCCGTCGCCTCGGCGGTGGCGATTCCATTGATCCTGATGGCCCGCCAGCCCAAAAAGCAGGCAGGTTGAGCCCGGCGGGCCCACCTTGGCGCCGACGTGCCGCCGAAATCCCGGGTAATCCACAGACAATCGCCGGTATCCGCGATGTCGGCCTTGAAATGGGTTGCTTGTTTCAGGTTATCCTCATATCCAGGTCTGATCGGTTAGATATAAAAAATAATCAAACCGGCTCTTGATAGGGGACGTCGTGAACGAACAAAGCGCACTGACAGCAGGCAACGACGCGGCTAATTACCAAACATCTTCAAGATCACTTATCGGCCTGCCTCTTCAGGCCTTTCTTCACGACTGCATCGACCGGTTCGGCGGGATCGGCGACGGCCATGTCGCCGACTAAATCCCCGAACTGTCCAAGGCCGATCCGGCGGGCTTCGGCATCGCCCTGACGACCATCGACGGCCATATTCACGACGCCGGTGACGCCGCCGTCGAATTCACGATCCAGTCCGTATCCAAGGCCTTCGTCTACGGGATGGCGATCGAGTTCTGCGGCCACGCGTCGGTGGCCGAGACGATTGGCGTGGAGCCGTCCGGCGATTCCTTCAATTCGATCCGCCTGGGTCCCGACAACCGGCCGTTCAACCCGATGGTCAACGCGGGCGCCATCGCCTGTTCGGCGCTGATCCAGGCGAAGGATCCGTCGGGCGCGTTCGAACGCATTCAATCCTGCCTGAGCGATTTCGCCGGGCGCGACCTGGCCGTCGACGAAGACGTCTACCGGTCGGAAAGCGAAACCGGCGACCGCAACCGGGCCATTGCCTGGCTGTTGCGCAACAATCAGGTGCTGCGGGGCGACGTGGACGCGGCGCTCGACGTCTATTTCCGGCAATGCGCGTTGCTGGTCAACGCCCGCGACCTGTCGGTCATGGGCGCGACCTTGGCCAACAACGGGGTCAATCCCCTGACCGGGCGTCAGGTTGTCAGCCCCCTGACGGCGGCGCGGACCTTGTCGGTCATGGTCAGTTCCGGAATGTACGATTATTCCGGCGAATGGATTTACCGGGTCGGCCTGCCGGCGAAAAGCGGTGTCGGCGGCGGGATCGTCGCGGCCCTGCCGGCGCAGGTCGGCCTCGGCACCTATTCGCCGCCGCTGGACGAACTCGGCAACAGCGTGCGCGGCTTGAAGGTCTGCGAGGAATTTTCCTCGCACTTCGGGCTGCATCTGTTGGAACGCCAGGGCGACGTGAAAAGCGCCGTCGCCGCCGAATACGATCTCGCCCAAGTGCATTCGCACCGCGACCGCCGGCCCGAGGATCAGGAAATCCTCGAACGCTTCGGCGACAGCGCGTCGATCCTGGAATTGGCGGGGGCGCTCAACTTCGTGTCCTGCGACTACATCAGCCGCAAGCTGCTGACCGGCAAGTACCGGGAAATCCAGATTTTCGATTTCCGCCGGGTGTCGGGAATGAGCGCCGCCGCGGCGAAGCTCCTGTCCGTCATGTTCGAAGCCATGATCGACGAGGGCACCCGGGTGATCGTCACCGGCCTGCCCGGCGACAGTTTCACCGCGCAGACCCTGCGCCGCTACGCCAAGGACGACGTTCTCGACGCGACCCGGTCGTTCGAGACCCTGAACGACGGCGCCGCCTGGGCCGAAGATCAGGTCATCTTCACCCACGGCGGATTCAGCCAGATGTCCAGCGAAATCGATTTGCGGGAACAATCTCTGTTGCGCGACTTGACCGACGCGCAGGTCGCGACCCTGGCCGCCGCCGCCGAGATGGAGGAATACCGGGGCGGTGCGCGCATCATTCAGGCGGGCCTGCCCGGCGACAGCATCTATTTCCTGACCCAGGGCATGGTCAGCGTCGTCCTGGACAGCGGCGTCCGCGTCGCGACCCTGGATGCCGGGACCTGTTTCGGCGAACTGGTCCTGATCTCCCGGGAGGAGCCGCGGGCCGCGAACATCATTTCCGATTCACCCAGCCGCTGTTTTCGGATCCGGTTGGATGCCATGGACAAACTGAGCGCCGAGCAGCCGGAAATCATGGAGATCATCCTGCGCAACCTCGCGGGTCTGCTGTCCGAACGGCTGCGCCACGCCAATTCGAAAATCGACGCCCTGGCCCGTTAAGGCCCGGTCGTCCGTTCCCCAAAATAAAAAGCGCCCCCGGTGACGGGGTCGCTTCTTCGTCTCGGGATGCCGCGATCAGGCCGAGGGCGTGTCCAGATTGACGGTCACGTTCTTGCGCTGGGTAAAGCTTTCCAGCATCCCTTCCAGGGAGAATTCCCGGCCCAGGCCGCTCTGCTTGTAGCCGCCGTAGGAATGGCCCGGCAATTGCCCGCCGCCCTGGTTGACCTGAACCCAGCCGCTTTCGATCGCATGCGCCGCCCGCAGGCCGGCGCCGATGTCGTGGGTCCAGACATAGGCGGCGAGGCCGTAATGGCTGTCGTTGGCCATGCGGATGACCTCATCCTCGTCGGTCCAACGGATTGCGACCAGGACCGGGCCGAAGATTTCTTCGCGGGCCAGGCGCCAATCGTTGGACGCGTCGGCAAAAAGGGTCGGCATCGTGAAGTAGCCTTCGGACAACGGTCCGGATTCCGGCGGCATGCCGCCCATCACCAGACGCGCGTCTTCGCGTTTCAGGCCGTCCTCGACATAACCGCAGACCCGGCGGAACTGCTTTTCGTTGATGACCGTGCCGATGTCCGTTTCCTCATCCAGCGGATCGCCGAGTTTCAGCTTCGACGTTTTGTCGGCCAGCTTGTCGAGGAACGAGTCGAAAATGTCGGCATGCAGGAACAGGCGCGAGCCCGCCGTGCAGGACTGGCTCTGGCGCGTGAACCGCATGGCGGCGATGATGCCGTCGACGACCCAGTCCTCATTGGCGTCCGGATAGACGATGGACGGGCTTTTGCCGCCCAGTTCCAACGACACGGGCACGATCCGTTCGGCCGCCGCGCGCATCATGATCTTGCCGACCTCGGTCGACCCGGTGAAGGACAGCTTGGCGATGCCGGGATGGGTCGCCAGCGGCCCGCCGCATTCCTCGCCGTAGCCGGTCAGCAGGTTGAGCACGCCGCCCGGCAGGAACTCCTGACAGATCTCGGCCATCAGCATCACGCCCAAAGGCGCGTCCTCGGCGGCCTTGAGGACCACCGTGTTGCCGGCGACGACGCCGGCGGCGATCTTCAGCGCGCCCAGCAGGACCGGCGCGTTCCACGGGATGACGGCGCCGACCACGCCCAGTGGCTCACGCCGGGTATAGCTCAGCATGTTCTCGCCGAGCGGGATGGTCTCGCCTTTCAATTCGCCGGCCAGGCCGCCGTAATAACGGAAGATTTCGGCCGTGACGTTGGCTTCGGGCCGCGCCTGGGTGCGCAGCGCGTTGCCCGTTTCCAGGGCGATCAGGCGGGCCATTTCCTCGGCCCGGGCTTCCAAGGCGTCGGCGATCCGGAGCAGGGCCCGGCCGCGCACGCGCGGGTTGGTGCGCGCCCATTCGGGGAAGGCCTTTGTCGCCGCGGCCACGGCGGCCTCGACGTCGGCGGCGCCGCCGCGCGGCACCTCGGCGATCTTCGTTCGGTTGGCGGGGTTCTCAACGTCGATCCGGGCGCCGGAGACGCTTTCCACCCATTTACCGTCGATCAGCATGCCTTTCGGCGTGTAGGTGGTGGCACCGGTATTGGTTTTCATCGTGGCAGTGGTCATCGTAGGTTCCTCAAAGTCCCTTGGTGGGCCCCCCCAGTCATGCAGGTTTGTACCCGGGTATAACACGGGACGGTCATGATGACCGAATCCCGCAGCCGGGCCAGTAGGACATGGAGAAAGTCGGCGGGGGAGGGTCAGTTGTCCGGTTTCGGTTGGACATTCTGCCCGGCGCATTCGCCGAGGCTGCCGTCAGGCATCTTGGCGCCGCAGATATTGGTTTCCTGATCGATGACGCTTTCGAAGCTCGCCCCCGACAGGTCTGCGCCGGTGAAATCGGCGTGCCGGACATCGGTCAGAATGAATTTACAGCGCAGGCATTTCACGCCGGTCAGATTGGCGTCGCTTAAATCCGTCGATTGCAGCAGCGAGCCGCTCAGGTCCGCGCCGCTCAGGTTGGCGCCCGAAAGACTGGCGCCGGTCAGATCGACCCCACGCATGTTGGCGCCGCTCAGGTCGGCCCCATCCAGGTTGGCGTTGGACAACACGCTATCCGCCATCCAGGCACCACGCAGGTCGGCGCTACGGAAATCGGTCCAGGCCGCATTGACCTTGACGAACCGCACCCCCGCCAATTCCCCGGCCGACAGGGTGGCGCCGCTTAGATTGACCCGATCGAATTCCGCGCCGGGCGCGAACACGAAGGACATGTCCGTATCGCTCATGTCGCTATCTGTGAATGCGGCGTTCTCGATCTGGGCACGCGCCAATTTGGCGCCCTTCAAGTCCGAATCACGAAAGTCGGCGAGGGCCAGGTTGCTGCTGTCCAGATTGGTGTTGCGCATCCGGCAATCGAGAAAATCGGCGCTGAAGATGAAAGCGCCGCTCAGGTCCTGGTCCGACAGGTCGCAGCGTTCCAGCTTGAGATAACGCAGGTCGCAGAACCGGCAGGACGCCCCCGTTTCGACGGCCTTGGCGGCTTCCGGGTCGGCGGCCCGCGCGGTCCCGACCGTCGCCGGTGCCGCCAATACCGACAGGGCCACCGCCGCGCCGGCGACCGCCGACATCAGCGCGGCCGGTCGGCGCGAGACTGGGCGGGAGGGCGGGAATTGTATCGACGGCATCGGACGGCCTTCGTCAATAGAACAGGAAACCGAGCGCCCGTTTCAGGCGCGAGGACAGGGATTGGTTGTTCTCCCAACGGTCCAGCACGACGTCGCCGGTGCGGAATTCGCGGTAGAGCGCGTTATCTTGCATATGGCTGAACACCGAGGCCCAGTTGGGGTAGGAGCGGAACCAATCCGCATGCCGTGCGCGAAATTCATCGACGGCGGATTCCTCGGGCGTGCCGTTCTTGGACTTGCTCGGCTGACGGTAGACGTATTCCGGCAGGCGCGGCGTGATCAGCAACAGGACGGATTTGTTGAAATCCGTCGTCGTCTGGCGGCTGAAGAAGTATTGCACCAGGGGAATTTCCTGCAGCAGCGGCACGCCGTCACGCGTCAGCTCCGTTTCCTTCTCGCTCAGGCCCGACAGGATCAGCGTCTCGTTATAATTCATGGTGACGTTCGCGTTGACCGTCGTGCGCGAGGTCTCGATCTTCGACGTGAACCCCGTGACCTTGGCATTCGGCGTATTGAGGAACGTGCGTTCGGCGACCACGGCCATCTTGACGCGCCCGTCGTCCAGCATCTCGGGCGTGATGTTCAGCTTCACGCCGACATCTTCCTCGATCGAAACCGCCTCGCCCGTACCGCCGGCGGTGGACGGCAGGGTCTGGGCCTTGATCGAGACGCCGGAAAAAAATTCCGATGCCTGGCCGTTCATCGCCGTCAGGGTCGGGCGCGCCAGGATTTCGCTGCGTTCGTCCGTGGAATTGGCGATGTTCAGCGAATAGGTGATCGATGGAATGTTCAACGCCCGGGTGATCGTGCGCGTGAAATCGCCGGTCGTCGTTCGCGTGTCGGACAACGAAAACCCGGCTGTCGACAGATCGGTGCTGCCGAATTGCAGGGTCAGGTTCGACAGCAGGTTGACGCCCTTGGCGGTGGTCGTTTCTTCTTCCGTGCGGATGATGACGACGTCGACGATGACCATCTGGTTCGCGTCCGGCGTCGGCGCCTCCGCCTGGGCCGCGTCGCCTGCCTGATCGGATTGGCCCGTCGCATCGCCGCCTTCCTGAACCGAGGTCACCGGTGCTGGCGCCGGGGCGCCCGGGTCCGGGGTCACGGTGTCGGCCCAGGGTGAACGGGCGTTCCGGTAGGGCGTGACCGCATCGGCGTCCTGTTCCGGGCTGGGCACGCCTTGGGCCAGCAGGACCGGGTTGCGAACGTGGAACCGGGTCCAATCGGTCAGCCGGTCGCGCAGGTGGCTGTTGGTGGAGGGGGCCGGATTGATGGTTTTCAGACGGTCGGCGAAATCGAGCGCCGTGTTCGGTTGATTCAAGGCGGCCAACGTGATCGCCGATGCCTGCTGCACGCGCGCACTGTCGGGCTCGACCTCGCGAAGTTTGCGCAGCACGCCTTCCGCCGTCGGCAGGTCGCCCGCGTAATAGGACGCCGCCCCCATGTAATAGAGAAGGTCCGGATCGCGCGGGTGCAGGATCAGGGCTTCGGCGAAGCGTGTTTGGGCGCCGCGAAAATTCCGCAGGTCCAGTTCCAGCAACCCCGCGTGGTAATGGGCGATCCAGTTCGATGCGTCCAACCGCACCGCCCGGTCGTATCCCTGACGCGCCAGATCGTATTTGGCGTCGGCCCCGGCCAGGGCCATCAGGTGATAGGTCAGGCCCGCCAGGAAATTCAGGCTCGAATTGCCGCCGTCGATACGAAGCGCCTTGTTGAACGCATCCAGCGCGCGTTCCAGATCGCCGTCGTCCAGATGGCGGATGCCTTCCGCTGCCAGGCGGCGGGGTTCGGTATTGATCTTTTCCTGGGGAATGGCTTCGGCGACGGATCTGCTTTCGATGCCTGAAACACTCGCCGTCTGACAGGCGGCAAGCAGGCACAATCCGGCAGCGACGCCCAAAACCGGTAGCGGTCGGCGGTGCTGCCTGAACGATCTTTCGCCTAAGTCGTCGTGGCGAGCCAAAATTTCCCCCTCGGCCAGGCGCCGGTATCGCCCGGCATCCTGCCCCGTAAGCGGCCCCAGACGGCGGTGCCGCCTTCGGGCTTGATCAGACTATACTGAAGGACCAAGTTGAATTCTATACGCCAACGTATTGTTTTGAAAAGGCTCTCCACCAATGGATGCTTCCGCCGCACCCATCCTCGTCTGGTTTCGCCGCGATCTGCGCGTGGGCGACAATCCGGCCCTTGCTGCCGCGGCATCGTCGGGTCGCCCGATCGTTCCGGTCTTCATCCTGGATGACGAAACGCCGGGGCTCCGGGCACCTGGGGGCGCATCCCGGTGGTGGCTGCATGGCGCCTTGGCGGCATTGGCGGCGGACCTGGATGCCGCCGGGTCGCGTTTGATCCTGCGGCGCGGGGCGGCGGACCGGGTGCTCGACGAACTGATCGCGGAAACCGGCGCCACGGCGGTCCATTGGAACCGCCTTTACGACGCGGGCGGTATTTCCCGCGACACGGAGATCAAATCGTCCCTGAAAGACCGTGGGATCGCGGCGGAAAGCTTCAACGGATCGCTGCTGTTCGAACCCTGGGAGATCGAAACCAAGGCCGGCAGCTGGTTCAAGGTCTATACCCGGTTCTGGCAGGCCTGCCGCGCGGCGGGCGACCCGCCGCCGCCGATCGACACACCCAGGGCGATGCCCGCGCCGGGTGCCTGGCCCGAATGCGACGATCTGGAGGCTTGGGCCCTGTTGCCCCAGGCACCGGATTGGGCGGCCGGGTTCCGCGATCATTGGACGCCGGGGGCGGCGGGGGCATCGGCCCGGCTCAAGCATTTTTTGTCGGACTCGGTCGAGAGCTATGCCGACGACCGGGATTTCCCCGCCACGCCCGCGACCTCGGGCCTGTCCCCCCATCTGGCCTGGGGCGATATCGGCCCGCGCCAGGTCTGGCAGACGGCGATGGCGGAGGCGCCCGCCGGGGCCGGGCGGGAGACGTTCCTGAAGGAACTGGTCTGGCGCGAATTCGCGCACCACGTGACGTTCCATCAGCCGGACATGGCGACCCAGCCGATGGACGCCAAGTTCCGCGATTTTCCGTGGGAACCGGACGACGACCTGATGGCCGCCTGGCAACAGGGCCGCACCGGCTATCCCATGGTCGATGCGGGCATGCGCGAGCTTTGGGCGACCGGCACCATGCACAACCGGGTTCGCATGGTCGTGGCCTCATTCCTGGTCAAACATCTGTTGCAGCCCTGGCAGGCGGGCGAGGCCTGGTTCTGGGACACCCTGGTCGATGCCGACCCGGCATCGAACCCGTTCAACTGGCAATGGGTCGCGGGCTGCGGCGCCGACGCGGCCCCTTATTTCCGCATCTTCAATCCAACCCTGCAGGCCGACAAGTTCGACGCCGACGGCGCTTATCTGCGGCGCTGGGTTCCGGAATTGACCGAAGGCGGCTACCCCGATCCCATCGTCGATCACAAGATCGCGCGCGAACGGGCGCTGGCGGCGTTCAAATCGCTTAAGCGGGAATAGGATGCGGCGGGCTTAGCCCGGCTTCTTCATCACCAGCGAGCGCCATCCGTTGATCGTCATGTGCCGGACGAGGCGCAGCCCTTGGCGGCGGTGGGCGGTGATGACCAGCGGCGCGTCGCGGACGAGCAGGCCCGACAGGATCGCCGTGCCGCCGGGGGCGAGGTGCCGCGCCAGGTCCTTGGATAGCTTGCGGATCGGCCGGGCCAGGATGTTTTCGAAGATCAGGTCATAGGGCTTGGCCGCCCGCACCACGGGCGAGGCATAGCCCGGCCCGGAGACGGCCGAGACCAGATGCCCGACGTCGTTGCGATCCGCGTTGAAGGCGGTGACGCGGGCGGCTTCGTCGTCGATGTCCGTGGCGACGACGGGGCAGCGGAACAGTTTGGCCGCCGCGATGCCCAGGATGCCGGAGCCGCAGCCCATGTCGAGCACCCGCCGGGGCTTCAGCCGGGGCGCGGTCTTTTCCAACAAGGTCAGGCAGCCCGCCGTCGAGCCGTGCTCGCCCGACCCGAAGGCCGTGCCCGCGTCCAGCATGATCGGCACCATGCCCAGCGGCGGCGCGTCGTCGACGTGGCTGCCGTGGACGAAGAAACGGCCCACCGTCAGTGGCGGAAATTCGAACAGGTTTTCGGTCAGCCAATCCTTGGGCGGGATCAGGTCGATCACCGGCGTCGGCGCGTCACCGTCGGGAAAGGCGGCATTGAGGGCGGCCTTGAGCTGCGCACGGTCCGGCTCGTCGGCGGCGATGCCTTCGACCCGCCAGTCATCGTCCGTATCGGAATCGCCGAAGGCGGTCACGGCGAGGCAGACCGGCTCCAGGCAGGCTTCCAGAAAGGGCACGGCGTCCATCTTCACGCTGAACGCGATGGACCATTGAAAGCGGCCGCCGGTCACGACACGGTCTCGACGAAACTGCCCATGACCTTCTTGCGGCCGGCTTTCTCGAAATCGATTTCCAGTTTGTCGCCGTCCTTGGCGGTGATCCGGCCGTAGCCGAATTTCTGGTGGAAGACACGGGCGCCGACGGACAGCCCGTCCGTGTCGCCCGATCGTTCGGCGACCCGCCAATCGCCGCCGGCACCGCCGGTCCCGGCGAAACGCTGGGTGCGTGGGCCGCGCCGCCGCATGGCACCCGGGAAGGACGTGCCGCCGCCGAACCCGCCGCCGCCGTAACCGCCGTCGCTCAACCCGCCGTAGCCGTTGCCGGTATAAAGGCCCTGTTCCTGCTGGCGGTCGATATTGGCGGCGGGCAGTTCGTCGACGAAGCGCGACGGCAGGGCCGTCTGCCATTGGCCGTAGACCCGCCGGTTGGCGGCGAAGGAAACGGCGGCGCGCTTGCGTGCCCGGGTCAACCCGACATAGGCGAGGCGGCGTTCTTCCTCCAACGCCGGCAGGCCCCCTTCGTCCAGGGCGCGCTGGTGGGGGAACAGGCCTTCTTCCCAGCCGGGCAGGAACACGGTCTCGAATTCCAGGCCCTTGGCGCCGTGGAGCGTCATCAAGGAGACCTTGTCGTCGGTCGCGTTTTCCTCGTTCTCCATGACCAGGCTGACGTGTTCCAGGAACCCGGCCAGATTGTCGAAATCCTCCAACGCCACGACCATTTCCTTAAGGTTCTCCAGCCGCCCCTGGGCCTCCGGCGCTTTCGAGTCGCGCCACATGTCGGTGTAGCCGCTTTCGTCCAGCACGGTCTTGACCACGTCGATATGGTCGGTGACCGAAACCAGGGCCCGCCAACGGTCGAAATCGTCCAGCAATTGGGTCAGGGTTTGCCGGGCCTTGGGCTTCAGCTCGTCGGTGCCGCAAAGTTCCCGCGCGGCGGCGGTCAACGCGAGGCCCCGCGACCGGGCATGCAGATGCATGGCCTGCAGCGTGGCGTCACCCAGGCCGCGCTTGGGCAGGTTGAAGATGCGCTCGAACGCAAGGTCGTCGGCCGGTTGCGCGATGACCCGCAGATAGGCGATGGCGTCGCGGATTTCCTGGCGTTCGTAGAACCGTTGGCCGCCGACCACGCGGTAGGGCACGCCCAGCGTGATCAGGCGTTCTTCAAACTCGCGGGTCTGGAACCCGGCGCGGACCAGGACCGCGATCTCGTTCAGCTTGTGACCGGAGCCGTGCAGGCTTTCGATTTCGTCGCCGATCACGCGGGCTTCCTCGTCGCCGTCCCAGACCCCGCGCACGATGACCGGATCGCCGTCGTTTTCTTCGGTCCAGAGCGTCTTGCCCAGGCGCCCGTCGTTATGGGCGATCAGGCCCGAGGCGGCGGCCAGGATATGCGAGGTCGACCGGTAATTGCGTTCCAGCCGCACCACCGTGGCGCCCGGAAAATCCTTCTCGAACCGCAGGATGTTGCCGACCTCGGCGCCGCGCCAGGAATAGATCGATTGGTCGTCGTCGCCGACGCAGCAGATGTTCTTGTGCGATTGGGCCAGCAGGCGCAGCCACAGGTATTGCGCCACGTTGGTGTCCTGGTATTCGTCGACCATGATGTAGCGGAACTGGCTCTGGTACTTGGCCAGGACCTGGGCGTTGTTCTGGAACAGCTCCAGGCAAAGCAGCAGCAGATCGCCGAAATCGCAGGCGTTCAGCGCCTCCAGCCGGTCCTGATAGGCCTGATAGATTTCCAGGCCGCGCCCGTCGCACAGCGCCTGGGCGTCCTCTTCCGGCAGTTTGTCCGGCGTCAGGCCGCGGTCCTTGAAGCGCTGGATGGCGCCCGAAACGACGCGCGGCGGCCAGCGTTTCTCGTCGATTTCCATGGCCGACAGGTGCTGTTTGACCAGGCGGACCTGATCGTCGGCGTCGAGGATCGTGAAATTGGGCTGGCGGCCGACCAGTTCGGCGTTGGCCCGCAATATCCGCGCCCCGATGGCATGGAAGGTGCCGACCCACCATCCTTCGACCGGCGCGCCGACCAGGTTGCCGACCCGTTCCTTCATCTCGCGCGCCGCCTTGTTGGTAAAGGTCACGGCGAGGACTTCCCAAGGCCGCGCCTTGCGCTGCATCAGGATATGGGCGAGGCGCGTGGTCAGAACGCGGGTCTTGCCCGTGCCGGCACCGGCCAGCACCAGAACCGGGCCGTCGACGGCCTGCACGGCCTCGGATTGGGTCTCGTTGAGGCCCTGCAGATAGGGTGCGGGCGCCGCGACGGAAGATGGCGGCGGTGGCGGCGCCGGAACGAATTGGGAGGAATCGGACATACCGACTTATAAACCGGTCGCGCCCGGGATGCCATCGCGAGGCAGCCCATAAACCGGTCCTTTTCGCCCGGCGGAATAAGCGCCTATTCGTGCCCCAGTTCCTCGCGGCGGCGTTCCATCAGGACCCGATTGAATTCGGTCATCACGTCGTCATGGGTGACCGCACCCACCAGGGTCCGGTCCAGATCGCTTTCGGTCACGGGAATGATGCTTTCCCCGGATCGGTCCATCAACTGGACCGCCGCCCCGATATCGTCATGCCGGGACAGCATGGGCGGATGGGGCCGGGCCACGTCGCTGGCGTTGACCAGGCCGTCCAGGTCGTGGTCGAAGGCGAAATCGCTGAGATCGGACAACGTGATGGTGCCGTGCAATTCACCATTGTCGCGCACCACGAACAATTCGCCGACGGACGAATCCTGTAGGAGATGGCGCAGGGTTTCCAGATCCGTACTCATCTTGACGGTCGACAGATTGCTGCGCATCACCGCGTTGATGGCGATGGTCTGCATCACTTCCGATTCGATGCCTTGCTTCAGGTCCATGCCCCGTTCGCGAAGCTGGCGGACAAAAAACGACCGGTCGTAGAAATGATGGGAGAACTCGGACGCCACGACGACGGCGACCATGACCGCCAGGGTCAGGGTGTAATCGGACGTCATCTCGAAGATGATCAGGGTGGTCGAGATCGGCGCCCCCAGGACCGCCGCCGCGACCGCGCCCATGCCGACAACGGTATATGCGGGCACGCCCGCGGACAGGTCGGGGAAGATGCTGGTCGCGACGATGCCGTAGGCCCCGCCGCAGACCGCGCCGACCACCAGGGCCGGCGAGAACACGCCGCCGGAAAAGCCCCAGCCCAACGATATCGCCGTGGCGATGATCTTGGCCGCCAGAATGATCAGCAAGGTGCCGAAGCCGTAGACGTGCAGCATGGCGTCCTCGGTCACGCCGTAACCGACGCCCAGGACCTGCGGCATCACCAAGGCCATGGCGCCGATCGCCAGGCCCGCGACCGCCGGTTTGGTCCAGGACGGGATCGGCGTGCGTTTCGACAACTCCGTCGCGACGACGATGGAATGCATCAGCAGGATGGCGCAGACCGCGCAGGCGACGCCCAACCCGACGAAGGCCGGAAACTCCCAGAACGAGGCGAGCGGATTATTGACCAGGGCGAAGGCCGGAAAATCGCCGAAGTAGTAGCGTGAGATCGCGGTTCCCGCGACGGACGCGACGACGACCGGCGCGAAGGCCTTCAACGCGTAATGCCCGATGACGACTTCGTTGGCGAACAAGGCCCCGGCCAGCGGCGCGTTGAACGACCCCGCGACCGCCGCCGCCACGCCGCAGCCCAGCAGCGTGCGGTTCAGGGACCGGGTCAGGTGCAGGCGCCGGGCCAGCCAGGCGCCCAGCGATGCGCCCAAGTGAACGGCGGGGCCTTCCCGCCCGACCGAGGCGCCGGCTCCGATGGACAGCGCGCTGGCGATCGCCGACAGGAGCCCGACGCGGGACGACATCCAACCGCCGTGGATCTGTTCGGCCTCGATCACGTCGGCGACCCCCTGGGATCGCCGGCCCGGCAGGAAGAAATAGATGAACAGGCCGACGACCAGGCCGCCTGCGGCCGGCGCCAGCAGGACCTGCCACCAGGGCAGGCGCGCGACGTGCATGGACAGGCGGTCGTGGTCGGTGCCGTAGACCGCCATCTGGACCAGGTCGATGGCTTCGCGGAAAAGGACGACCGCGGCGCCCGACGCGCAGCCGACAACCAGCGCCAGGACCATCAAGACCAGGTGGTCGTTGCGGATCACGCGTCGAAGCGCCAGCAGAAGCTGCGCGAATTTGAATTGCGGACTTACCATCGTCTTCCCGTCCGCATGATAGGACGAGAAGGTTAATCAGGTCTCTACCTCAATGCCTTATAACGAAAACTTGAAAGCGCGGAGGAAGACCTGGCGGGCGCCCGGTTCGGGTCGGCCGGGGCCGACCCGCCGGTCAGGCGTCAATCGGGTGACGAATCCAGGGCGTAGCCGGCCGAACGGACGGTTCGGATCAGGTCCGGGCGGCCTTCGGTGTTCAACGCCTTGCGCAGGCGCCGGATATGAACGTCCACGGTCCGCGATTCGACGTAAATGTCGCGGCCCCAGACACGGTCGAGAAGCTGTTCGCGGGAATAGACCCGCCCCGGCTTTTCCAGGAAGACCCGCAGCAGGCGGAATTCCGTCGGGCCCAGGCGGACCAGTTCGTCCCCCCGGTAAACCCGGTGTTCCTCCAGGTCCATGGTCAGGTCGGCATAGCTCAGGACGTCATCGACCCGTTCCGGATGGGCCCGGCGCAGCACGGCGCGGACCCGGGCGATCAGCTCGTTGGGCGAGAACGGCTTGACCACATAGTCGTCGGCGCCGGAATCCAGGCCGCGGATGCGGTCTGCTTCCTCGCCCCGCGCCGTCAGCATGATGATCGGCAGGCCCTTGTTCTCGGGCTTGCGGCGCAATTGGCGGCAGACCTCGATGCCCGACAGGTTGGGCAGCATCCAATCGAGAATGACCAGCGAGGGGTCTTCTTCCTCGACCGCGACGACGGCGGTCTCGCCGTCGCCGACGACGACCGCGTTGAAGCCTTCCTTCGACAGATTGTAGCGCACGAGTTCCGCCAGCGACGGGTCGTCCTCCACAATGAGGATGTTCTTGCTCATGATCCCCATGTCCCGGAACTATTCCGCTTCATGCTCGACGACGGTGAAGCTCGACGCATCGCTTTTTTCGCGTTCGTCCACCGGAGGCTCGCCGTTGACCAGATAATACACGTTTTCTGCGATGTTGGTGGCGTGGTCGCCGATGCGTTCCAGATTCTTGGCGACGAACAGCAGATGCGTGCAGGACGTGATGGTCCGCGGGTCTTCCATCATGTAGGTCAGGATTTCCCGGAACAGGCTGGTGTGCAGCAGGTCGGCGTCGGCGTCGCGGGCACGAACGGCCTCGGCCTTGTCCACGTCGCGCGCGACATAGGCGTCCAGGACATCCTTGATCATGCCCTGAACCAGGGTCGCCATGCGGTTGATGCTTTTGGCCGGGCCCAGGGGCGGCGACTGGGACAGCACCACCGAGCGTTTGGCGATGTTCTTGGCGTAGTCGCCGATACGTTCGATCAGGCTCGCCGTGCGCAGCGCCGTGATGGTGACCCGCAGGTCGTCGGCCATCGGCTGACGCAGGGCCAGGGTCGTGGTCGCATGGGTGTCCATGTCGGCCTCGAGCATGTCGATCTTTTTGTCGCCGGCGATCACGCGGTCGGCCAGTTCGGTATCCCGCTTGATCAAGGCTTCGATCGCGTCGGCCAATTGAACCTCGGCCAGACCGCCCATCTCGGCGATGGTGTTGTCCAGCTTCTTGAGGTCTTCGTCGAAGGATTTGACGATATGTTCCGTATTCATTTGTAACTTTCTCCCGATGGCTCGCCGTTGGGTCGGCTCAGCCGAAGCGGCCGGTGATGTAGCCCTGGGTGCGTTCGTCGGACGGGTTGGTGAACATCTTTTCCGTCTCGTCGACCTCGACCAGATACCCCAGGTGGAAAAATGCGGTTTTCTGCGACACGCGGGCGGCCTGCTGCATCGAGTGGGTGACGATGACGATGGTGAAATTGGACCGCAACTCGTCGATCAGTTCCTCGATCTTCGCCGTGGCGATGGGGTCCAGGGCCGAGCAGGGCTCGTCCATCAGGATCACCTCGGGCGAAACGGCGACGGCGCGGGCGATGCATAGACGCTGCTGCTGACCGCCCGAAAGACCCGTGCCCGGCTGATCCAGGCGGTCCTTGACCTCGTTCCACAGGCCGGCTTTCTCAAGCGACGTCTGGACGATCGCGTCCAGGTCGGCCTTGTTGTCGACCAGGCCGTGGATGCGCGGGCCGTAGGCGACGTTGTCGAAGATCGACTTGGGGAAGGGGTTCGGTTTCTGGAACACCATGCCGACCCGGGCCCGCAGGTGCACGACATCGACGTTCTTGTCGTAGATGTCTTCACCGTCCAGCGCGATGCGGCCTTCGACGCGGCAGATGTCGATGGTGTCGTTCATGCGGTTCAGCGACCGCAGGAAGGTCGACTTGCCGCAGCCCGACGGGCCGATCAGCGAGGTGACCTCGTTTTCGTTGATGTCCAGGTCGACATCGAACAGGGCCTGTTTCTCGCCGTAGAAGACTTTGACTTCCTGGGCCTTGATCTTGATGCCGGGGGCGGCGTCGCTCTGGGTCACGGGGGTCGCTCCGGTCGTGTCCTGGGAAATGCTCTGATTCATGGCTATGCCATCCTTACCATTTTCTTTCGAAACGTTTGCGCAGGAAAACCGCGCTCACGTTCATGAAGACCAAGAAGGCCAGCAGCACGCAGATGGCCGCCGAGGTCCGTTCGACGAAGGCGCGTTCCGGAGAATCGGCCCAGATGTAGATTTGCACCGGCAGAACCGTGGACGGGTCCAGTGGGCCCTGCGGAATGTCGACGATGAAGGCGACCATGCCGATCATCAGAAGCGGCGCCGTTTCGCCCAGCGCCTGGGCCATGCCGATGATCGTGCCGGTCAGGATGCCCGGCATGGCGAGCGGCAGGACGTGGTGGGTGATGACCTGCAGCGGCGAGGCGCCGAGACCGTAAGCAGCCTCGCGGATCGACGGCGGCACCGATTTCAAGGCCGAGCGGGCGGCGATGATGATCGTCGGCAGGGTCATCAAGGCGAGCACCAGGCCGCCGACCACGGGGGCCGAGCGCGGCATGCCGAAGAAGTTGATGAACACCGCCAGGCCCAGCAGGCCGAACACAATGGACGGAACCGCCGCCAGGTTGTTGATGTTGACCTCGATGGTCTGGGTCCATTTGTTGACCGGGGCGAATTCTTCCAGATAGATCGCCGCCGAAACGGCAAGCGGGAAGGACACCAGCAGCGTCACCAGCATGGTGAACAGCGAGCCCATGGCGGCCCCGCGGATACCCGCCAGTTCCGGTTCGCGGCTGTCGCCGGCGGTGAAGAAGGTGGTGTTGAATACCGTTTCCACCAGGCCCCGGTTTTCCAGCCGTTCGAACCAGGCGATCTGCTTGTCCTTCACGCGGCGTTCGGCCTCGGGCAGGTTGCGGTCGATCTGGCCCTTGTTCAACTGGTCGATATCGTCCGACAGCGGCATCTGAATGGTCAGGCGTTCGCCGATCAGGTCCGGGTTCTTGAGGACCCGGTCGCGGATTTCGAACACGGCGCCGGGGCTGATCATTTCGAACAACTGACGTTTGTCGCGGCGCGAGGTGACGTCCGGGAACAGGTCGAAGAAAGCCTGGCGGATGACCGTGCGGTAATTGGCCCGCGACAGAACCTGCGGGTCGCGCGTGCCGTCGGGATCGATGTCCTGCGGGTACAACGTGACTTCCAGGTTGATCATCGTCTGGGTAAAGGCAGGCACCGCCTTGCCGATGATGGTCGTGAACAACAGGCCCAGCATGCAGATGGCGAAGACGATCGCCAGGATGCCGTACATTTGGAACCGTTTCTCGGCCGCGTAGCGGCGCTTCAGGCTCTTGCGCACGGCCTCGCCGGAATTGCGGGTCGCGAGACCCCCGCCGGAGTTGCCGTTCATGGTGGTGGCCGCGTCAGTCATATTGCTCTCGATATTTGTTGACGATGGTCAGGGCGATGATGTTCAGCACCAGCGTGACGCAGAACAGGATGAGGCCGAGGGCGAAGGCGGCCAGCGTCTTGGCGCTGTCGAACTCCTGGTCGCCGACCAGGAGGGTGACGATCTGCACCGTGACGGTGGTCACCGCTTCGAAGGGGTTGGCCGTCAGATTGGCGGCCAGGCCGGCGGCCATGACGACGATCATGGTTTCACCGATCGCGCGCGATACGGCCAGCAGCAGCGAGCCGACGATACCCGGCAGCGCCGCCGGCAGGATCACCTGGCGGATGGTCTCCGACTTGGTGGCACCCAGGCCGTAGGACCCTTCGCGCAGCGATTGCGGCACGGCGGACATGACGTCGTCGGACAGGGACGAAACGAAGGGGATGATCATGATGCCCATGACCATGCCCGCGGCCAGCGCGCTTTCCGATGAGATGGTCAGGCCGAGATCAAGGCCCCAGTCGCGGAAGAACGGGGCCACGGTCAGGGCCGCGAAGAAGCCGTAGACAACGGTCGGGATGCCGGCCAGGATTTCCAGCATCGGTTTGACCGTGCCGCGGACCTTGGACGGCGCGTATTCGGACATGTAGATCGCCGCCATCAGCCCGACCGGGGCGGCGACGCACATGGCGATCAGCGAGATCAGCATGGTGCCGGCCAGCAGCGGGATCGCGCCGAACAGGCCGGTCGCACCGACCTGATCCTTGCGGATGGCGGTCTGCGGGCTCCATTCCAGGCCGAAGACGAAGTCCAGCGGGTGGACTTTTTCGAAGAACCGCAGGGATTCGAACAGCAGCGACAGGATGATGCCCAGCGTCGTCAGAACGGCGATGGTCGAACAGATGATCATGATGACCATGGCCGCCTTTTCGACGCTGTTGCGCGCCCGAAGTTCCGGCGCGATGCGCTGGCGGGCCAAAAGAATGCCGCCGCAGGTCAGAACGACCAGGATGCCGGTCAGCAACATCTTGGACATGGACTTGATGTGGGCATAGAAATCGGCGGCGTCCTGCAGGGCGACATCGATCACCTCGCGCGAGGTCACGTCGCCACGGGCGAGATTCTTGACGTCGTTGATCAGCAGCGAGAGTTCCGCCGCGGGCAGGTTCTGCTTATCGGCGGGCAGCGAGGCCACCAGCATGCCGTCGAGGATCGAGGTTTCGAAGCCCATCCAGGCGAGCAGCAGGAGGAAGCCGGGCACCGCGCACCACAGGCCGATGTAATAGCCGTAGTAGTTGGGCAGCGAGTGCAAGTTGCGGACATGACCGCCGGCCGTCGCAAGAGCGCGGGAACGGCCGAGGAAGTATCCGAAGATTGTCAGAAGGGCGAGGACGCCGAACAAGACGGGGAAGCTCATGGCGCTTCAATTCCTTTGGTTCGCGTACCCGAAATCCGGGCAGGGGTCTGATATCGAAAAACGAAAGGACTAAACGAAAGTGAAAAATAAAGATCGGGGAAGTCGAAAATGACAGGTCGTGGAAATGAAGGTTCTGAAAGAAAAGCCGTAATTGCAGGCGAGAAACTTAGGAAGGGCCGGGTGTTCCCGGAAGGCCGAGGCCTTCCGGGAACGTGACCGGATAACTTAGAGGTCGATGTTGTTGCGCAGGTTGGCGCCGTCTTCACGGAACTTGGTGCGCTCGGCATCACCCATCGGGATCAGACCCTTGTCGGTGAGATAGCCGTCGGGGCCGAAGGCTTTATCCGCGGTGAATTCGGCAACGAATTCCTTCATGCCCGGGATCGAGCCGACGTGGGCCTTCTTGACGTAGAAGTACAGCGGGCGGGACACGGCGTAGGAGCCGTCCGAGATCGCTTCGAAGGTCGGGGCCTTGCCGTCGATCAGGGAGCCCTGGATCTTGTCGGCGTTCTGGTCGAGGAAGCTGTAGCCGAAGACGCCGAAGGCGTTCGGGTTGGCTTCCAGCTTGCGGACGATCAGCACATCGTTTTCGCCGGCTTCCACATAGGCGCCGTCTTCACGGATCGAGTGGCAGACCGCCTTGTACTTCTTCTTGTCCGTCTTCTTCATGGCCTTGATCCAGCCGATCTTCTTGCAGCCGCCTTCCATGGCCAGTTCGGCGAAGGCATCGCGGGTGCCGGAGGTCGGGGGCGGGCCCAGGACTTCGATCTTGACGTCGGGGAGGGACGGATCGACGTCCTTCCAGGTCTTGTTCGGGTTCGGGATCAGCTTGCCTTCGCCGGCCGGAACGTCCTTGGCCAGGGCCATGAAGATCTGCTCACGGGAGATCTTCATCTGCGGGGAAGCTTTGGAGTTGGCCATGACGATGCCGTCGTAGCCGACCTTGATTTCAACGACGTCGGCGACGCCGTTCTTGGCGCAACGCTCGACTTCGGACTTCTTGATCCGGCGCGAGGCGTTGGTCATGTCCGGGTGCTGGGCGCCGATGCCGGCGCAGAACAGCTTCAGGCCGCCGCCGGAACCGGTGCTTTCAACGACCGGGGTTTTGAATTTCGTGGTTTTGCCGAACTGTTCGGCGACGGCGGTCGAGAACGGAAACACCGTCGACGAGCCGACGATCCGGATCTGGTCGCGCGCTTCGGCGGCGGTAGCCATGGAAAGGGCCATGCCGGCAACGGCGGCGATTGCAAGAGACTTGCGAATCATGGGTTGCTCCTACGTATCTTTAAGGGAAAACTGAGTTGTTCGTTCATTCGTTCGGAAAGCTCCCGCCCCCGAATGTCATCGCCGACAACCTAGGACCGTCACACGTCGTATTTATGACGTGTATGTTGCACTTTTATGACATCGGCGCATGAAAAACGGCGGAAATCCAAGGTTTTTTGAGATTTCCAAAAATGACACCGCATGCGGATGTAACAAAAAATATGTCTATACATTTTGCACCCGCACAATCCTGCGGGGGAATCGCCGTCCGCTGACCCGCCGTCGGCGGGCCGACCCGGCGCCGAGGGCGCGCGGGCGGGATGGAGGTGAAGGTGAGGGGGTTGGGCGCGGTGGCGCGGCCGGGCTTAGTCGAAGGCCCAGGCAATCGCCAGGAACAGACCGCCGCCCATCAGTGCGGCGCAAGGCACGGTTACGATCCAGGCGGCCACGATGGTCGTGAAATGCTGGCGCCGGACCAACTTGCGCCGGCGGCTCCGCTCGGCGTTTTCCCGGGCCTGCGGGGCGGGGGTGTCTTCGCCGGACTCGCGGCCCCGGGTGATGTGGGTATTCCGTCCGGTAAACCATTCCCGGAAGAAGCCGACGCCGAACACGGCGCCGACGGCGATATGCGTCGACGACACCGGAAGGCCCAGGGCCGAGGCGATGATGACCGTGATCGCGGCGGCCAGCGCCACGCAATAGGCCCGCATGGGGTTCATCTTGGTGATTTCCGCACCGACCGTGCGGATCAGCTTGGGCCCGAACAGCAACAACCCCATGGTGATACCGGCGGCGCCGACGAACAGGACCCAGCTGGGAATGCCGACCTTGCCGTGAGCGCCTCCGGTCGCCGCCGTGTCGACGACGGCGGCCAACGGGCCGACCGCGTTGGCGACGTCGTTGGCGCCATGCGCGAACGACAGCAGCGCCGCGGCGCAGATCAGCGGCAAGGTGAACAGCGTGCGCACCGATTTATTGCGGTTCTCCATGCCCGCCGCCTTGCGGTGGATCAGGGGCCGCACGATTAAATAAGTCACCAGGTAGACCCCGAAGCCGACCGCCACGACCATTTCCGGGCCGGGGCGCCAGATTTTCTTCAGGCCCTTCATCATCAGATAGGCGGAAAATACGCCGGCCATCAGCGCGACCAGAACCGGGACCCAGCGCTTGGCGCCGGCGATCTTGTCCGCCCGGTAGATGATGTTGAATTTGATGAAGGCGAGGAACAGCGCCGCGATCACGCCGCCCAGCAAGGGCGAGATGACCCAGCTTGCGGCGATCGCGCCCATCACCGGCCAGTCGACCACGCCGAACCCGGCGGCGGCGATCCCCGCCCCCATGACCCCGCCGACCACCGCATGAGTGGTCGAGACCGGCGCGCTCAGCCAGGTCGCCAGATTGACCCAGAGCGCCGCGGCCAACAGGGCCGACATCATGGCCCAGATGAAAATGTCCGGATCACCGATCTGATGCGGATCGACGATGCCTTTGGAAATCGTCTTGACCACGTCGCCGCCGGCGACAACGGCGCCCAAGGATTCGAAGACGGCGGCGATCACCAACGCGCCGGTCATCGAAAGCGCACGCGACCCGACCGCCGGTCCGACGTTGTTGGCGACGTCGTTGGCCCCGATGTTCAGCGCCATGTAGCCGCCGATCACCCCGGCGGCGACGATGAACATCTGATGGTCCATGCCGACGGTCGCGATCATCGCCACGTTCGACGTGATGGCCAGGAACAGCAGCGCCCAGCCGATGCGCGAAAATTCACGGCCCAGGGACTGGGTCGCGTGTTCGACCGCGGCCAGTTTGGTCAGGTCCTTGTTCAGGGTCTCTTTGTACATGGAGGCTCTTCGGCTCTGTCGGCGTTGCGGGTGGCGGGCGGCGGGCCGGATAATACAGGCCCGGGCGCGCCGCTTTCGCGGCAGGCGCTCGGGCTCCCCAGGGGATACGCGCTCGGCACCCCCGAAGGCAATCAGTTTGTTACAATTTTATGACGTCCGGTATCAATGCCGGGATGCCGGACGGGATAAGGAGGGCGGGAGGATGCCCGCGGGTCCGTTCCGTGCGGATGCCGACGGGGGTTCAGGGCTTGCCGGAAGACGGCAGGGCGACCGGCTCGCCGCTTGGCAGCATGCCCTGGCGCGGGGCTTCGGCGGGCAGGTAGACCGTGAAGGTGGATCCCTTGCCGATCTGGCTTTCTACGCCCAAGTGACCGCGATGGCGGTTGATGATGTGTTTGACGATGGCCAGGCCCAGGCCCGTGCCGCCGACGCTTTTCGACCGGGCCTTGTCGACCCGGTAGAATCGCTCCGTCAGGCGCGGGATGGCGTCGGCGGGGATGCCGTCGCCGTGGTCCGTGACCTTGACCGCGATGCCCGACCGGCCGGTCCCGGGAATGCGGTCGGCGGGTTCGACCCGGATGTCGATGGCCTCGCCCTTTCCGCCGTAGCGAATGGCGTTCTCTATCAGGTTGCGGAACACTTGGAACAGCTGATCGGCCTCGCCGTGGACCGTCGGCAGGCCGGTGCCGTAGTTGACCCGGATCGGCATGTTGCTGGCCTTGGCCTGCACGCTCAACGCTTCGGTCACGTTCAACAGGACGCCCGCGATATCGACGGGCGCGGTCGGCCGGACGTGTTCATTGATCTCGACCCGGGACAGGGTCAGCAGGTCGTCGATCAGGCCGGCCATGCGCTTGGCCTCGCGGAGCATGATGCCCAGGAACCGCACACGGGTATCCTCGTCGCCGCCGGCGGGGCCTTCCAAGGTTTCGATGAACCCGAGCAGCGCCGCCAGCGGCGAGCGCAGTTCGTGCGACGCGTTGGCCACGAAGTCGGCGCGCATCTGTTCTGCGCGGCGCGCCGTGGTCTGGTCACGCAGAACCAAAACGGCGCCGATGCTTTTGGTGTCCGGGGCCGGCGGCACGCCGGAGACGTGCATTTCGAAATTGCGGGTCGTGTTGCCGGGCAAGGTTACTTCGACCGTGCGGTTTTCATTCCGCCCGAGGACTTCGTCGACCGCGTCCAGCACACGGGGATGGCGCAGCGACATGGCCAGGTCCTGGCCGACGCCGGAGATATCCAACAGGTCGCGCGCCGCGCCGTTGGCGTAAACCACGGCGCGCCGTCCGTCCAACAGGATCGTTGGATCGGGAAAGTGGTCGAGAATACGATCGGTCAACGGGACCATTCCCTGGCGCCCCAATTGTTTGCCCGAACTGCAAAACCCCGGCGCCGGGCGGCGATTACGCCAATTCGCGCGCGGATTTCCCGGGCCTGATGGCCGTCCGGGCGGGAAAAGTCAAGAAACGGTTTTACGACAGTCGCCGAAAGCGGGCGGGTTCCCGCGGTTTTCTCAGGTATGCGCCTGCTGGGCTTCCGGTTGAGCATCCGCCTCGGCGACGCCCATCTCGACCCTGTTGCGCCCCTTATTCTTGGCCGCGTAGAGCGCTTCGTCCGCCCGTTCGATCAGGTTCTCGACGCTTTCACCGGGAATGAATTCGGCGGCGCCGACGGAAATCGTGATGGTGCCCAGGCTTTTGCCCGTGGCGCGGTTGACGACGGCTTTCTTCGAAACCTGGTTGCGGACATGTTCGCCGACCTTGGCGCCGTTCACCAGGTTGGTGTCGCGCAGCACGATGGAAAACTCTTCGCCGCCGTAACGCGCGGTCAGGTCCTCGCCGCGCACACAGCTTTTCAGGATGCGCGCCACGAAGCGCAGCACCTGGTCGCCGACCTGGTGGCCATGGGTGTCGTTGAAGGATTTGAAGTGGTCGATGTCGATCATCAACAAGGTCAACGGCATCTTCCGGTCGAGCGCCTCGGCGGCGCCGATACGGATTTCCTCGTCGAACAGCTTGCGGTTGGCGACGCCGGTCAGGGCGTCGGTCATCGCCTCGTGACGCAGGGATTCGACGTCTTCCTTCAGGCTTTCGATCTCGTGCGCCGATTCCTTCAGGCGCGCTTCCAGAACCTGATTGCGGTCCTCCATATGGCGGGTCGCGGCAATCACCTGTTCCAGAACGGCGCGGATATCCTGGCGGCCGTCCCCCGAGGCCAATTCGCCCGAGACCACGGACAAGGTGTCACCGTAGGCCTGGGCGTCGTCGCCGGCCTCTTCCAGATAGGTCATCAATTTCTTGAGTTCGGTCTCGACCCGAAGCGTCGCGTCGTTGAGGAAATCCTCGTCGAGCGTCACGCCCAAAAAGCGGTCGTAGATTTCGGCGTTGCGTTCTTCCGTGAACGGCAGGCCGGCCTCCAGGATCACATCCAGGGTGCGCGAAAGCTCAGGGTAAGCGCCCGAGAAATACCGATACCAAACCGCGAAATTGTTCGGTTTGGGCGGAATCCCCTTTTTCTCCATCATCTGGAGCGCCGCTTTGGCGTATTCGTTCGGGTTGCTCCGGGACTTTTGTGCGTCGGACAACGGGCATGCCTTCCTAACCGGTTATTAGGACGCCGTTCTCACCTTCTTTTCTCCCTCCGGTCATTCGGCGCCGAAGGATTGAAGAGTTCAGTTTCTAACATAACCCGATGCGGGGGTTTACAGCTTTTTCTTTATTTCGATGTGGCGGCCTGCCTGCGGCGGGCGCGGCAGGCTGGAATGGAGGTCTTTCAAGCGCTCCAATTCGGCCCGCACGGCATCGGGAAAGGGCGAGGTCCGGCGCGTGTTCAGGTCGACGTGAAGGATCATCAACTCGTTGGTCGCGGCCGGCCGGTCATCGTCGCCCGCATACATTTCATGAAAGATGTGCAGGCGCTTTTCATCCACGTCCATGACCCGTGTCCGGACCCGCATTTCTTCGCCCAACCCGACTTCGTTGTCGTAGGTGACATGGGCCTCGACGACGAAAATCGAACATCCCGTGGCCTCACGGTAGGCGGCGTCCAGGCCGACCACATCCTGCAAGGCGTCCGTCGTGTGGTCGAAAACCAGCACGTAATACGCCAGGTTCATGTGGCCGTTGTAGTCGATCCAGTCCTCCTGCACGGTCGCCCGATGAAGGATCGGAAGGACGTCGCCGTCGTCGCTGGTCATGTAAATCTCCGTCGTCTTATATGAGTTTCTGTTCGCCCCCCAAGCCTTGGGGGTCGCCCGCCGGAATGCAAGACATTTGACCTTTCCGGGTGCGGGTGCGATAAGCGGGCGCGCTCTGCCGTCCGTCCGCGACATCCGATCCGGTCAAGGCGGTCGGCGGGCAAGCCGACGACGGAAAAACGCGAAAAAAAGCGCAAAGTTTCCCTATGAACGCCACCTCTGCAGAACATGCCTCACCGGCCCTGGCCGTCGTTGTCCCCGTGCACAACGAGACCGAGAATCTCGCGCCCCTGATCGGTGAGATCCGGGCGGCCCTGACGGGCGGTCCGGCCTTCGAGATCGTCTATGTCGACGACGGCTCGACCGACGAAACCCTGGCCAAGCTGGTCGAGATCGCCAAGGAGACGCCGGAGCTTCGCGTCCTGCGCCACGTCAATTGCTGCGGCCAGTCGGCGGCGATCCATACGGGGGTGCGGAACGCCAACGCCCCTCTCATCGCGACGCTCGACGGTGACGGCCAGAACGATCCCGCCGACATTCCGGCCCTGGTCGAGAAATACAACGCCGAAGGCGGCGGCGAGCGGCTGATGATCGCCGGCCTGCGGGCCAAGCGGCGGGACACGGCGATCCGCCGTTTGTCGTCGCGCATCGCCAACGGCATCCGGTCGGGCATGCTGAAGGACGACACGCCGGACACGGGCTGCGGGCTCAAGGTCTTTCCGCGCCAGGCCTTCCTGGATTTTCCCCGCTTCGATCACATGCACCGTTTCATGCCGGCGCTGATGATCCGCCTCGGCGGGCGGGTCATGTCGGTGCCGGTCAACCACCGGCCGCGGGAGCGCGGCACATCGAAATACGGCGTGTGGAACCGGCTTTGGGTCGGCATCGTCGATCTGTTCGGGGTGATGTGGTTGCAAAGCCGTGGCTCCAAGCCCGAGGTCGTCGAAGAGACGCCGGGCGCCCAGATAAAATGAACGCCAAGCTGATATTGCGTGGCGGCACGTTGCTGCTGTCGCTGATCGGGGTCGTTGTCCTGGTCCGCCTGACCGGCCTGGACGCCCATCTCGATGAAACCTGGATCGACACCTACGTGCGGGGCCAGGGCATTTCCGGCATTCTCGTCTTCGTGGCGGTCGGCGGCCTGATTACCGGCATCGGCCTGCCGCGCCAGTTGATCGCCTTTCTCGGTGGTTACGCCTTCGGCATCGTCGAGGGCACGGCGCTGGCTATTCTTGGTACGGTTGCGGGTTGCATCACGTCGTTCTATTACGCGCGTTTTCTGGGCCGCGATCTGATCGCCGGTCGATTCCCCGGCAAGGTCAAGCGGATCGACGCCTTTCTTGCCGAAAACCCGTTTTCCATGACCTTGCTGATCCGCTTCCTGCCGGTTGGCTCCAATATGCTGACCAATCTGGCGGCGGGGGTTTCGGCCGTGCCCGGGGTTCCCTACTTCGCCGCTTCGGCCATCGGGTATCTGCCGCAGACCTTGATCTTCGCGTTGATCGGCACCGGCATGAAGGTCGATCCCATGGCCAATATCGCGCTCGCCGCCGGGTTGTTCGTTCTGTCCGGTATCTTGGGCGTCTACCTTTATCGCCGTCACCGTCGCGGCAAGGTGCTGGACGAAGAACTGGAAGCTGAAATCGGCGAGGCCGATCCGTCGGCCGCGGAGTGACCGGCTGCTGAACCGACCGGCCCGGAGCGGCGGCGGGGAGACGCCATGCATGTTCTGATCATCCCTTCGTGGTATTCCCATTTGCGTTCGCCGGGCGGCGGATCGTTCTTCCGCGATCAGGCTCAGGCCCTTGCCGCCGCCGGTCATAAGGTCGGCATCCTGGCGCCCAAGGTCTGGGGCGTGCGCGATTACCGTGCCGGACCGCTGCCGGACATGAACGTGATCGCGGCGGAAGATGAAGGGCCCGTCCGAGTTTGGCGGCTCAATTCCCTGCATCGTCTGCCGCGCATGCCCTACCGGGATTCCTGGGCGTTCTGTGCGGCCGGGCGACGTCTTTACGATGCCTATGCGGCGGCGGAAGGACGGCCCGATGTGTTGCACGGTCATGCGGCGCTTTATGGTGGCGTCCTGGCGGCGGATTTGTCCCGGCGCACCGGTGTGCCCGCTGTCTTGACGGAGCATTCGACCGATTATGCCCAGGGCAAGCACCGTTGGTGGCAGAAACGGCTGATCCGCCGGGCGCTGACGGGGGCCCGCGCGCGCCTCGCGGTCAGCCCCCAACTGCACGATATTCTGATCGACCAATATGGCGGCGCAGCGCAGCCGCTCGCGGTTGTGCCCAATATCTTGACGCCGGCGTTCGAGGAGAACCCTCCGCCGCCCACCGAGGCACCGGGGCCCTTCGTTTTTCTCTGCGTCGCCCGCATCTCCGCCGAGAAGAACCAGGAGGGGTTGATCCGGGCCTTCGCGCAAGCCTTCCCCGAGGGCGATGAGGAACTGCATTTCATCGGGTCCGGCGAAGCCGCCGGGTTGGAGAGATTGGCGCGCGAGATGGGCGTCGCCGACCGGGTCAAGGTTTTGGGCGTTTGCCCGCCGGAGGACGTGCGTGGCCGCATGGCGTCCGCCGGGGCGGTGGTGCTGGCGAGTTACGTGGAAACCTTTGGCGTCGTCGTCATCGAGGCGCTGTCGCAGGGCACGCCCGTGATCGCGACGATCTCCGGCGGGCCCGAAGGCATCCTGACGCCGGAAAGCGGCATTCTTATTCCGCCCGGCGACGATGCGGCCCTGATGCGGGCTCTTGCCGAAATTCGGGCGCGGGCGGCGGCCGGGGAATTCGACGCCCGGGAACTGCGCCGCGGCTGCCTGGCCCGTTACGGCGAAAAGGCCGTGGTCGGGGCGTTGGAAAATATCTACGCTGCGGCCCTCGGCGGCCCAAAAGAAACGGGGACATCATGAGCAAGACCTATTCGGCGATCCTGGCGGGGTTGGTCCGCGGCCTGGCGGCGCCCATGGCACGTTGGCCGCGATTGGCCACATTGGCGCGCCTGGGTGACGCGGTGACGCCGCGCGTGCCGCTGGATACGCCGATGGGCACGATGACCCTTTATACCCCCGGCAAGGACGCGCTTTACTTCGCGCGCAACGCCTTCACCCGCGAGCCGGAGACCCTGGAATGGATCGACGGGTTCGCCAAGGACGAGGTCTTCTGGGATATCGGTGCCAGCGTCGGGCCCTATACGGTCTATGCCGGGATGCGCGGCATTCCGACGGTCGCGTTCGAACCCAATCCCTTTTCGTTCTACTGCCTTGCCCGCAACGTCGCGGAGAACGGCGTCGGCGAGGCCGTCCATGCCCATTGCCTGGGGCTCAGCGACCGGGACGGGCGCGGCCGGTTCTACATGCCGTCGTTCGAAGCCGGGACCTCGGGCTCGTCGCTTTACGACAGCGGCCTGTCGCGTCTGGGCTTCGCCAAGGCCGAGATCGCCGTCGACGCCTTCGCGCTGCGGGCCGACGCCCTGGTCGAGACCTATGGGTTTCCGGCCCCAAACCATATCAAGATCGACGTCGACAGCATCGAGCCGCAAATTCTGAAAGGCGCCATGGGGTTGTTGAAAAGCGGGCAGGTCAAATCCGTGCTGATCGAGATCGCGCCGGACGATGCGGAAATTCCGGGGCTGCTGGCCGACGCCGGGTTTTCCGAGGCCAGGCGCGGGGTTCAGCGGGAAAACACCGACGTCAACGTGATCTTCACGCGCGGGGCTTGATCCGGGCGCCGGCCGTTCCGCGCGATGACCGTTCCATGAAAATTCAGGGATTCCCTTGACAGCCGGACGCGGGCGGACTACATCGCTGGCACTCACCGGGGTCGAGTGCTAACAAACGCGAAAAAACCCTTACTTATCCATTATTTGACGGAGAGCAGACAATGAAGTTCAGGCCTCTGCATGACCGGGTTCTGGTCAAGCGCATCGAGCAGGACGAAAAGACCAAGGGCGGCATCATCATTCCCGACACCGCCAAGGAAAAGCCCATGGAAGGCAAGATCGTTGCCGTCGGTTCCGGCACCCGCAACGAAGACGGCTCCATCACGCCGCTCGACGTTAAGAAGGGTGACTCGGTTCTGTTCGGCAAGTGGTCGGGCACGGAAGTCACCATCGAAGGTGACGAACTGATCATCATGAAGGAATCGGATCTCCTGGGCATCATCGGCTAACGCCGGTTCGAAGCCTGACGAGAGACCGCAAGAGAAACCAAGAGGATAGAGAAGATGGCTGCTAAGGAAGTTAAATTTTCGACCGACGCCCGCGACCGTATGCTCAAGGGTGTCGACATTCTCGCCGACGCCGTCAAGGTGACGCTGGGCCCGAAGGGCCGCAACGTCGTCATCGACAAGGCCTTCGGCGCGCCGCGCATCACCAAGGACGGCGTCACCGTCGCCAAGGAAGTCTAGCTTGAGGACAAGTTCGAGAACATGGGCGCCCAGATGGTCAAGGAGGTCGCGTCGCGAACTTCAGACAACGCGGGCGACGGCACCACCACAGCCACGCTGTTGGCGCAGAGCATCTTCCGCACTGGACTGAAGCTTGTCGCTGCGGGCCACAACCCGATGGAGCTCAAGCGGGGAATCGACGCTGCCGTGGGCGCGATCACGGCAGAGCTTCACAGCATGTCGCGTGAGGTCGCGGGCTACGGCGAGATTGCTCAGGTTGGGACGATCTCTGCCAACGGCGACACGACAATCGGTGAGATGATCGCCGAGGCGATGGAGAAGGT
>MDTA01025218.1_pt1 | contig 118426 bp, 109 predicted proteins | sample 811151 | NCBI WGS metagenome assembly MDTA01 (sample SAMN05326648, study PRJNA326480) | marine metagenome | isolation source: seawater | place: Indian Ocean: South | collected 2010 | reverse complement strand
TCCATCCGCTAAAGTTACCGGTGTATTGACGACTTTGCCGGCAGCAACGCCAGGCCCTGAAAGTATCATAGGGATGGCCGCTGATTCTTCATACATGTTAGATTTGCCCCATAACCGGCGGGTTGCAAGGTTTTCGCCATGGTCGGCGGTGTAGACAATCAATGTATCGTCTCGGAGACCGCAGGCTTCCAATGTATCTAATACCTTCTTAATATTGGAATCAAGATAGGAGCAGAGACCGTAATAGGATGCGATCGCTATCTTGCGAGTTTCCTTGGTGAAGAAATCATCATGGCAATTGAGTTTTTGCATCTTTTCTATCCAAGGATGCAACTCATAGTCCAACGCATTTCCCTTCGGAGGTTCCAGTATATCATGGGGATACATCTCATAAAATTCTGGCGGCGCAATAAGCGGATAATGCGGGCAAACAAACGAACAAAATAATGCCCAGGGCTGGTCCGAATGTTTCGGCGCTTCATCGCGAAGCCACTCGCAGGTTTTTTCCATGATCGATTGGTCGTAGCGAGTATAGCCGGACTCGCCCGGTCCGATTTCGATAGCGAGCTTACTTTTCTTAATCGGCGGCCCAAGTGGTTGTTTCACACAGCCGGAGACACTGCCTTCTCCGCCGACGATATGGAGCGGAACGACTTGCTGGGAAAAACCGGTAGGGTCTTCTTCGCTGCGATAGTGAAGTTTGCCAATAGAAAGACAGTGCATGCCGGCTTTCTGCATGGCATGGCCCCAGCCCTCAACCCGCCCCTCATAAGCATGCGCATTATCCCAATAGCCAATATCATGCACATATCGACCGGTCGCGAAGCTGGCGCGTGCCGGTACGCAGATGGGAGAGGTTGTGTAGGCGTTGGTGAAGCGCGTGCCGCTTTTTGCTAATTTGTCGAGTGTTGGTGTTTTGACGAAAGAATGCCCGTAGCAGCCAGCGGCTTTTTGCTGATGCTCATCGGACATGATGAACAGCACGTTATTAGCCATTGAATGTGTCTCCTAAGTTTTATTATTCCATATTTTAGCATATTAAAAGCGGCTGTCAGGAGCCACATCTGGTTGATTGTCAGGGTGGGCTCTCTGGAAGGCGTTAAGACTAAGACAGTTATCGACGATGCGCTTGAGTGTTGGCATCGTCGTATAGTCTGCGTCGCGGTAACTCCCTTGGTAAAAATAAGGCACGAGAAAGCAATCTGCAGCACTCGGCGTGTCGCCGTGAACAAAATCACCGGTCATAGGATGAGCGGCAACCAGTTTCTCTAGCATTTCTAAACTGCGGGGCGTCCAATATTCATACCATTCTTGTAAAATTTCTGAGCCGAACCGCTCCTCTACATAGTCCCGGATGCGTCTACCGGTGCGCTGCTGTGCCTCGCAGGTACAGGTGAGAATAAAGCCGCGCACGCGGGCGCGTTCGGCCGGGTCTTTGGGGTAGAGTGGTGGGTCTGGATAGGTCTCTTCCAGATACTCAGTGATTGCCATTGTTTGCAATATTCGGTTGTCGACATCATCTAAAACAGGAATCTGTCCGTTTGGATGTATTTTTCGGTATGCTGTGCCATGCTGCTCGCCCCTTGCGGTATCAACAGCAATATATTCCCAATCGAGCCCTTTCAGGTTGAGCGCAATCCGAATGCGATAGCTGGATTGCGAGCGCCAGTAATTATAAAGCTTCATAAGCTTCCCCCCCCCCGTTGCACCGGTAATATCCTATACTAATTCTGCGGGCATACTTACGCGTATTTATGTTGGGATCTATAACCGCGATGGCTTACTATTGTTTGTCAGGTGGCAGACCGACGCATCATGATTGAGTCTGCTATTGGTCCTACATTCGGGCAGCAGCTCTACCTCGCGTACGCTAGGCCGATGAATGAACAATGAATTATATTATATATAAAGATATATAAATACGGAAAAATAAATTAATAATCATACATTACTTCATAACCGACAGTATCACAATCATTATATACGTCTGGTTTACTTGTAGAAACAACTATTCGTTTAAAACCTTTAACATTTTTACATATTTTTATTATTTCATGACAGAGAGTTTCTTGTAAATTAAAGTGCCGGGTCTTGGCAAGGGCTTCGATATCGGTTCGCAGAAAATCGTAATTCACCGTATCTGCAATTTCGTCTGAGGTTTCTAGGCTCATATCTTCGAAGTACATTTCTATATTTATAATCACAAGTTGAGGTGCTTCTTTTTCGGAATCGTGAATTCCGATTGAAATAGGCAGCGCATAATCTTTGAGAAAAAATTTCTTAGATGTGACAGGCAAGGTCCGGATGCTTTCAGCTATCAGGTTAAAAAAGCTATATCACGGGGCAGCTTCTGCAAACGCTGACCTCCGTCGATAGTGATGATTTCGCCGGTCATGGCTGGGCAGTCAAGGATCAGTTGTATGGATGCGACTATTTGTTCAATTGTACAGCCCTGTTTTAGGGGGTTCGTAGTATGCGCTTTTTGAAACCGGCTCTCCGATTGTTCGCCGGAAAGCAGGGTTATTCCAGGAGCTACGCCGTTTACTCGGATTCTCGGCGCGAGGGCCATGGCAAGTGCTTCTGTCGCACCGGTTAGGGCCACTTTACTGAGCGTGTAAGAGAGGTAGTCAGGGTTGGGTGCAAATACTTTGCTATCAAGTATGTTGACAATATTGCCAATTTTGCCTTCGGGAAGCTGTTCTGCGAAGCAACTGGCTAAGAGCATGGGCGCGCGCAAATTGACTGCATGGTGCTGGTCGAGCGCTTTGGCGGATATGTCTTCAATCCCATCGTATTGAAATATTGATGCATTATTTACGAGACAGGTCAGATGGCCCATGACCTTAATACATTGCTCAACTAATTGGCTTGCCGCAGCTGGATTTTCGAGATTGGCGTGGATAGCGTTGGCTACCCCGCCGTCTGCTTTAATATCAGCAACTATTGCAGCTGCATGTTGTTCTGATTGATTAAAATGCACGCACACATGCCAGCCTGCGTTACCTAATGCTTTTGCTAGCCCGGCACCAATGCGTTGCGCGCCGCCAGTAATGAGGACGGATCTTGTCATAGACTGAGCCTAAACTGCTTTTTCTGCTTCGCCAATACTCAGTTAACTAAAGTATTAACCTACGCTAAGTAATGGTTAATCCAAGTGCGCGTGCGCACCAATGCCCGGCATTAAGGAGGCGTGCCTCATCGTTTAATGGGTCGACGAGTTGGATGCCTATTGGAAGCCCGTTTGGCCCCTTAGTAACAGGAAGGTACAAACAGGCGACGCCGAAGAAGGTCCAGGCACGATTAAATATGGAACTACCGGTTGAGTGAAGGCCTTTCGGTGCCTCCCCCGGTGCCCCCAAGGTCAGTATGATTTCCCCAGGTTTGAACAGGTTTGGTAAATTTTCTCTTGCATGTTTGACGAGGCCTTCAGCTGCGCCCCGTTCTTCAGGGGAGCATTCAAACCCTCGCAGCAAGAGTTGCTGAAATGGCTCGCTTAGAAGGTCTCGGTATTCGGTCCATTCTTTTCTGAAGTCGCGGCATGCTTCGACGGCCATAACCACTCTTTGCATCGCTTGAACGTTGTCATAAGGCTCGTCGAAGCTATGGTCGCGCACCGATGCGCCGGATGCAGCGAATTTTTCTGCACACTCTTCGAGTAAATTCTGAACACATTCCTCGGCCTCATCCCATTGAGCCGTTCGGTGAAGTAGTAAATTCGGGGCAATGCCTTTACTGACCTTTACCGGATTACGGCCTGCAAGTACTGCCGAGACGATAGGAACATCGTCCAAGTGCCGGACCATAAACACTACAGTATCAAATGTTGAAGAGAGAGGCTTTACACCGGTTTTGTCGTAGGTGTTATAAGGCGGTTTATAGCCGACGGTACCGCAATAGGCATTTGGTCGAATGACCGAGCCACCTGTTTGGGTGCCGAGTGCTCCTTGCACCATAAAGTCTGCAACAGCAGCACCCGAACCTTGGGATGATCCCCCCGGAGTGTGTTCCGGATTATGCGGGTTAGTGGTTGGCCCAGGAAAAGTAGAAGCAAACTCTGTCGTTACCGTTTTGCCAAATATTACAGCGCCAGCATTGCGCAGCAGTTCCACGACGGCGGCGTCTTTGTCTGGTCGGTAGCCTTTATAAATCGGTGAATTGCATTCTGTCGGCATGTCAGCGGTGTCGATGATGTCTTTGATGGCAATTGGGATACCGTGCAAGAGCCCTTTCGCCTTCTGTTGGTCGCGTTTGCGCGCTTGTGCCAGTGCTAAGTCAGGTTCCAAGAAAGCCCAAGCTTGGACAATATCATTGCGTTCACTGACGCGGTCTAAGCAAGATTGAATTAGGGCTTCGGATGTCAAAGTACCGTCCGCGATTTTTGTAGTAGCATCGGAGATAGAAAGTTTGTTTGGTACAGCAGAGCCCATAATTCATTACCTTTCAATCTGAGTTATTGCACGTTATTTTGTATCATGAAAATTTGAGGGTTTGCACGCTAATGGGTAATGAAATTTTTACCGATAATGCAAAGTTCACCCCTTATTGGTGGGATGAGGCTCCGAGGCCAGAAATAGGCAGCGAAGGAATACCTAACGCTGTAGATGTAGTTATCATTGGTGCTGGCTTTTCTGGATTGTCTGCCGCGTTGACCATAGCACGAGGTGGGCGGGGCGTTGCTGTTTTAGAGGCGGATAGGCCGGGCGAAGGTGCAAGCTCGCGTAATGGTGGTGCGGTAGGGGCGACCTTGCGTTTCTCGTTTGCCAAACTTACAAAAATGCATGGCCTCAAAACAGCGCTTCGGTTTTATTCGGAAACGCGCGAGGCTCGCTCATGGCTATATGATTTTATTGAGAGTGAAGGTATTGAATGCGATTTACATCGCGTTGGTCGGTTTATTGGATGTCACCGGCCGAAAGATTACGATTTGCTTGGGCGTGATCTAGAACTCCAAGAAAAATACTTAGGTACAGAAGGTGAAATGGTCAGTAAGGCGGAGCAGCAGCGTTTTATTGGTTCGGATATATATCATGGCGGCCGATTTCTAAGAGAAGATGCGAACTTGCATCCGGGAAAATTACATCAGGGTCTTCTGGCAAAGGTAATGGCCGAGGGCGTTCCGGTGTTAGGGCGTTCGAAGGTGAACGCTATTAGGCGAGAGAATGGTGGTTTCGTATTGCAGGTAGGTTTTCGTTCCGTTAGGACCCGTCAGCTAGTGGTGGCAACGAACGGCTACACTGGTAAGGAAACACCGTGGTTGCATCGGCGGCTTTTGCCGATGCAAAGTCAGATAATCGCAACTGAACACCTAGCGCCTGACATAATGGGCCAACTGGTGCCAGAGAATCGTCAATTAGGTGACACTTCTCGTTTGCATTGCTACTTCAGGGCATCGCCTGGTCATGATCGTATATTATTTGGCAGCCGGGCAGGGGCCGCGGAAATAAATGACCGTCGTAAAAGTGGTCGCTTATTGTATCGTCGGTTGATTGAAATTTTTCCGCAGCTGAGCGAAGTCAAAATCACCCATAGCTGGGGTGGTTTCATTGCCTATACGTTTGATCACATGCTTCATTTGGCTCGGAATGATGATATTTTCTATGTAGCAGGGTTTTGTGGAAGCGGTGTAGTGAATGCAAATTATTTGGGCCATAAAACGGGCCTAAAGGTACTAGGCAAGCCAAATAGCCAAACCGTATTCGATAGCGAGCATCCTACGCTACCCTTTTATACCGGTAAGCCATGGTTTTTAGCGCCAATTGTAGCGCTTAAATATTGGCAAGATAAATTGGGTTTATAGAGAGCTATTTTTATGAAGGTAACACTTCTCGGAACCGGCAGTCCGGTGCCATCCCTCAAGCGAGCCTCTGCCGGCTATATGGTTGAGGTTGGATCGGACGTAGTTCTGATTGATCATGGGCCCGGCTGTTTTCGCAATATGATGCAAGCTGGTATTGCGGTAACTGACGTTACGCATGTCATATTTAGTCATTTGCATTTTGATCATTGCGCTGACTTTATCCGTCTGTTCTTTCATCGTTGGGATATTGGTAGTCCTGGCCTTGCATCAATGAAAGTTTTTGGGCCGCCGGGTCTGAAGGATATGATAGATAAAATATTCGGTCCAGAAGGTGCCTTTAAGATCGATCTGACAGCGCGCACCAATCATTCGAATAGTCTTGAAATTTATAGGAGCCGCGGCGGCGAAGGCGATCGCCCTTGGCCTGAAGCGGATGTTTACGAGGTGAGAGAAAGTGATGAAATTACCGGTGACCGTTGGAAGGTGGTTTTGGCGACTGTCCCTCACCATCAGCCTTATCTGCATTGCTACGGCGTGCGTCTAGAGGCCGATGGTGCAGTGTTCGCTTACTCGTCTGATATCTCACTGCCAGCAGAAAAAGGACCTGCTAAGCCGCTTTATAGCCTCGCAAAGGATGCAGATTTAATGGTTCATTATCTCAATAGCTTTTCCTTTGATATGGAAAAGGAAAAAGAAGGTGTGCCGACAAAACAGCAAGTGGTGGGCCAACTGGCTGAGGAATGCAGAGTAAAGACACTGGTCACTTCCCATCACGGACCGGCTATTGACCAAGACGGCATACGTGAGCGCGTTATAGCAGATGTTGCGAAGAATTATTCCGGGAAACTAATTTGGGGCGAAGATTTGATGAGCTTTGAGTTAGGATAGAATAATTTGAGTGATAGGAATTGATGTTAGGGAAACGATCTTCGGTGATTTTATTGAAATTGAGGTGCTTTGCCCACAAGCATACTCTGAAAAGGACTTTTTGCTGATTGTGAAAGTTTTTCTATCCTGGGACGAGTTATTTATCATATGTGGACATGTTAAATTTTAACTTGCAAGGTTTAAGCTGTAATTCGCGGTCGTGCACCTTGCCTGGATGCAGGTGCTATTTTGTGCATTTAAAATTTTTTGAGAAATCTACGGAACTTGCTTAAGAGTCCCAATCTGACATTGCCGACGCCTCGCGGCCGGATACCCGCCCTCCAACGAAACATTCAGTGAGATTCGCGCCTGCCAAATATAGAAAGCCCCAAATTCCGCCACATTCACCGGCCGCGTAAAGACGCGGGATTGGTTGATTGAACGCGTTGCAGATTTGGTATTTCTCATTATGACGCGGTCCGCCCTGGGTGTTTGAGACTACCGGCCAAATCTCGCCTAGATAAAAAGGAGGGCGTTTGATCTTGAGGCGTGTTTTCGGTGGACGTCCAAGGGGATCTTCCGCACCACTATCAACTGACGCGTTATAATCGTTGATGGTGTTTTCTAATGTTGTAAATTCGCAGCCTATTAACTCCGCCAGTTCCTTGATTGTATCTGCTTTCTTCAGAATACCGTTTTGAACTTCCTTAAGGTTGTCCTTGCTCCACTCGTAAGGATCGATGGTGCTATCGTTATAGATTGTTGCCCCAAATTGATAGCGTTCACGACCATTTTCATCGGCGATCATGAAACACGGCACGTAGGGAAACTCCATTTTAGATGTGTCATAGAAATCTAACGCACGATGCCCAGTGTCTTGAGTGTAGGGCTGGTATTCATTCATAAACCGCCTTCCGTGTTTATCGGCTAATATCCAAGCCATTGGGATATCGGCTTCTTTCTTTGTCGGAACCCAGTCTGGATGGCGTTTCATGCGCATGCCGAACGGATAATCTGGATCTGGATGGCGGAAACCGTAAGTGCCGTGGTAGTGCCACATATGCCAGAGATCCGCGCCGACATCGGTTGCCATCTTGATTCCGTCGCCTGTGTTACCTTGGTGGGCTGCGGAGAGCACTGGATAAATCTGCCAAAATTGCCGCTGCATCTCAGGCGCTGCTTCGAAACCACCACAGGCGAGGATAACGCCTTTAGTGGCCTTAATTGACTTTAGCCCATCGGGGCCATCTACCCAGAGACCTCTGACTTCGTTGGTATTCTGCGTTATGAGACGTCGAGCAGGCGTGCTGAACCGCACTTCAATACCCCGTGTTTTCACATTGTCGTCGACTACTTTGAAAAGTTTGGTACCGTTCCTATGGGAGCGTGCATGAGGGTATTCTTTGAGCACATCGACGCCGGGGATGTTGTCAACCTCTACAAACTTCATTTGATCAAAGCCTGTAAAGGGATAATTGGCACCGCGACCTTCGATGGTAATCGTCGTCGCGTCATTGACCTTGCAGAGTTCTTCTAAATAATCGTCGAGCAACATCATTTCATCAACGAAAGATTCGATAATAGCACGCGGTGTTGTGCCGTCATTTGTTTCCCAAAGATGTTCGACTACCGGGTCACGATCGACTGCCAACCGCACGCCGCCGCCGGCGCAAATAGAGATGCCGCCAGGCATAGGCATTTTTTCGATTAATAAGGTTTTCGCGCCTCCGTCATGAGCAGCGATAGCAGCAGCGCCGCCAGCGTAGCCGAAGCCAACCACAACTACATCATATTCTTCGTCGAAATTATCCACATATTGTGATGGCGTTTTGGATCCGCACATTTGGAAACTCCCCTTTTTTCGTTGATCGGAATTTCGCGGTGGAGACGCGATCTGTCAAGCGGTAAGCTTGGTCTTATGTAGGTGGACGTAGACAGGCGTGAACCTCGGGTCTAGATAGGCAGATACTACCACCGTTTTCCGCTCTTAGGTTTTCCGATGCCTACAGCTTTTTCCTCCGACGCTCTTAAGCGTCTCGCCTTTACCTTAGCCATTGGCTTGGTGGGTGTACATTTATTTGTATGGGCGACGCTACCGGTACCGTGGATTCTGGGGGCGATGAGTTTTGCAGTGATTGCCGCTTTGACAGGCTTAAAAGTCGGTGTGCCGAAACCATTACGTAATACGGCGCTTGCCATCGTTGGTAGCATGATTGGAACCGCATTTAGTCCCGCGATCCTCGATCATTTGAGTACTTGGTTGGCAATTATAATTTACAACTATTTATATCTCATTACTGTCATCGGTGCAGGTACATTTTTCTTCTGTAGGATTTGTCGCCAAGATGTGACGACCGCGTTCTTTTCTAGCTCTCCAGGCGGGCTCATGGAAATGCCCTTTCTTTGCGAAGCGGTGGGTGGTGAAGCACGGTTTGTCGCTATGGTCCATTCCGTCCGCGTGGTGATCGTAGTTTTGGCGGTGCCGATCTATATTCGTTTTGCCGAAGCCGCATCTTATGCGACCAAAGGAGATGTGCCGAGATTGTCTGCTGACCTCGCTGCGATAGACGCGATAATTCTGATGACAACCGCAGCGGTCGGTTATTTAGTTGCAAAACAATTGCGTGTTCCTGCAGCCGCGTTGGTAGGCCCGATGTTGGCGGGTGTTATTGTTCACTTGTTCGGATGGACCGAGGCAAAACCGCCAGAGGTGGTATTTTCTTTAGCTCAGTTGGTCGTAGGCGTGTCCATTGGTGGTTATTTCGTTGGCGTAAGTATATTGAGCCTTAAGCGCATTACGGCATATTCGCTCGTTTGGACGATGATTTTACTATTAATTACTGGCGGCTTTGCGTATCTCGGCACCTATATCCTTGAAGTAGATTTTATTGTTTTGTTGTTGGCATTGTCGCCGGGTGGACAGGCGGAAATGGCACTGGTGGCGTTATTTATGGGGATCGAAGTGCCGTTGATAGCGACGGTTCATATTTTCCGCTCTATGTCGATCTACGCAATCGTGCCGCTAATGTTTAAAATTTTTAGAAAGCCGGGGCAGCAGTAAAGCCTAGCTGATTGCGTTCGGCACTCTCACGCTGCATACTAAACTAATTATTTAGGAGGAAATATGATGGCTGAACCGTTTTACGTTTACTGGCAGCCTGGTTGAACCAGCTGTTTGAGACTCAAAGAGTTTCTGACGACCCGTGGGGTTGTCTACGAATCAGTTAATGTGCATGGCAATCCCGAAGGGATGGCCATGTTGAAGAGAATTGGTATTAAGCGTATTCCTGCTGTGTCCCAGGGTGACCGATATGTGATGGGGCAAAAAATGGCCGACGTTTGCGAATTTGTTGGTATTGAGCTTGGCGATGTTACTGAGTTCTCGGTCGATGAATTAGCGGCCAAGATGGATACTATCCTCGGTGCTGCACAGCGCTATACACGTCAAATGACCATCGATGACCTGGATCAGAAATTGCCCAATCGAGACCGCACGATACGCCAACTTTGCTTCCACGTTCATCGCATCGTTGAGGGCTTTTGTGAGGTGATGGATGGTGAAGCGGAAGAGTTCCATACTACAATTGCGGATATTGCCCATCCCGATAGTATAATGAGCGGCGAAGACCTTGCGGTTTATGGAGAGGGCGTGCTCAAGCGCTTTCAGGCATGGCATGCGGCCTATGGCGGCGACGGGACTGAACCTGCCAATGCATATTGGGGTGATGTTACGTTACGCGAACTCTTGGAGCGTGTGACATGGCATCCCGGCCAGCATGTGCGGCAGTTGAAAATGTATATGGAAGGGCGCGGCAATGCACCGAAGCAGCCCATTGATGATACCGTCTTTGAAGGCTTGCCTATGCCGAAGAAAGTTTGGGACGACGAAAAGATGGATGAGGATAATTCAATTATGGCAGCTGAGTAAATCGAGAAACCAGTCATTTTGAGAAGAGGCTTTTCGGCCTCTCCTTTTTTATCCTTTCTGCTTTTGGCTATCTTTTTTTAATACTGAGTTTGCAGTAGAGTTCTTCTAGTCATCTCGAAGGAGTAATTTGATGAGTAATGTGGTCACGCCGGCTGAATTTCAACAAGCCGCTGCAGAAGTAAAAATGACTGTCTCGCAAAAGGTTGGTCGGTTCGCCGAGAGCTTTTCGCTGAATAACGTGCCGAAAGAGATAGTTCAGCTGGCCAAGCTGCATGTTTTGGATTCTATCGGTATAGGATTAGCCTCTTCTACTAAGGATTACGGGCATAAGGCAGCTAGTGCCGGTCTTGACCTAGGCGGCGAGGGAGATTTCCCCATCATTGGCTTGGCGCACCGTTTACCGGTTCGCGATGCAATTATGGTGAACGGTGTTCTCATTCATGGCCTTGATTTCGACGACACGCACACGACTGGGGTCATCCATATATCTGCGAGTACCGTGCCGACGGCACTGATGATGGCGATGGCCCACGCCAAAAGCGGTCAAGAGGCACTGGAGGCTTATTTATTAGGTGTGGAAACTGGCACCCGTGTTGCCAAGGCATCTGCCGGCGGAATACACGCTAATGGATTTCATACAACAGGTATCATTGGTGCTTATGGCTGCGCTATCGTGGCCGGTAAGCTCTCCGATTTGACCGTGGAGCAATATACTAATGCGCAAGGGCTAGTCGCCAGCTTCGGTGGGCCGACGCGGGCCTATCATGCGAATGGTGCATGGGCTAAGCGGATGCATGCCGGTATCGCTGCAGTAAATGGAGTAAATGCTGCTACTTGGGCGCGACACGGCTTTACCGGTCCAGATACGGTCTATGAATATGATCAAGGGCTCTACGGCACCTATGCCCATGGTCAGGAGATTGACCTTAATGTTTTGACGGAGGGCTTAGGGGAGAGTTGGGAGCTTTGCAATGTGGCTTACAAGCCGTTCCCTGCATGCCATTGGCTTCATGCTTTTATTGAGTCGGGTATAACACTTCGCAAAGAGCATAATCTGAGGCCAGATGATATTGAGTCTATTATAGTACTTGCTCATCCTAATCAAGGGGCGGTTTGTGCACCGGAAGAAAGTAAACGGCGCCCGCAATCTTCGTATCAAGCGCAATTCAGCGTGCACTTCACTACTGCTGCGGCGCTCTGTCGGGGTCAATTTACGCTTGCTGAAATCGAACCCGAAACTTATGGCGATCCCGAGGTTTTGGCGGTGTGCGACAAGATCCATTACGAGACTACGACAGAAACCCTTTATCCAGACTATTTCTCCGGAACCGTCATCGTACGCACTAAGGATGGCCGTGAGCTGAAGCATGCTCAACAGCATAATCTTGGTACCGATGAGCATCCGATCACAGTGGATCAGGTTGAAGAAAAATATATGAGCAATGCGACTAAGGCGGTTTCCACGGCGCGTGCAGAAGAAATTCGTTCCTTGATCCTGGCTCTTGATGAACAGCCTGACCTGGAGGACTTTGACGCAGCGATTAGCCTGTCTTAGGCATAGTCAGGATTTTACTTTTTTGCCACGCCCGGGCTTTCCTTCGTGTCTGGGTGCAGGAGTTTGTAGGTACATTGGCCGGTGGTTAGTAATTTACCGGAATCTTTCTCGCGTATCCAAACTTTAGAAAAAAGCGTGTTTTTAGTCGCATGCGTGCGTTTGCCTTCGGCGGTTATGACATCTGCATTCGTGCCAGCGATGAAACTAGCGTTGAGATTGATAGTGACTGAGCGGCCTGGTCCGTTTGGAGACCAGCTGCCGCCAAGGAAGCCTGCAAGATCTATTAAAGATGATAATACGCCGCCATGGACGCTCCCTCCCAAATTACGATGTTCTGGTTTCACTTCCATTTCAACCAGTACATGACCGTCTGCCCATTCAACGACCGTATAATCAAGCACTTCATGGAAAGTGCCTTTGATATCTGCTCGCCTAAAGCCTAGTTCCGTCATTATTCGGCTCTCTTCTTAGCCGTTATACCTGGCGCTGTTTCCGTGCCTAGCCGGAGTAGTTTGTAGATGCCTTGCCCGTTTGCGAGCAGTCTGCCCGTATCAGGCTCAAATATTTCAGCGTTTGAAAACAAAGTTCCTCGTGTGGCGTGCGCTCTTTTACCACGTGCATGTACGATATCAGCGCTGGTACCGGCAATGAAATTGACGTTTAGATTTATTGTGACCGTCTTGCGTTCACCCTCAGGCGTCCATATACCCGCCATATCACCTACAATATCGATAAGTGTCGCGATTACGCCGCCATGGATCGAACTGCCACGGTTACGGTGCTTAGGCTGAACTTGCATTTCTATCAATGCGTTGCCCTCTTCCCATTCTAATATGGTGTAATCAAGCACGGCATGGAAGGTGCCGGCAATGCCGTCGCGTTTATAGCCATTTTGGGTCATTGAGTGTCCGTGGTATTCGAGGTTTGGTGGAGAGATTTGGCGTGATTTGCGAATTTCGTCAAGTCACCCTCTGGACAGGCTACTATGTCGCGCAGTACCAAAGGCTTATTTTTATAGGGAGACGTCCAAATGGCAGATAACGCTCGGCGCGTTTTTTGGTTCAACGACAATAAAACACCCAACGTTTATGACGCTTTGTCAAAGATCGATACGCTGGTGAGCAACAAACTCGAATTCGATAGCCCGGAAGATGAGAATTGGCAGATTATCGAGAGGTGTCATGGCTACTGTATCACCTCGGCACGTGATGAGGTGCCGGATCATTATAAAGGGACTGGTCAATTACTTGATCGCTGCAAAGATATGCTGGTGATTTCTACGTCTGGTGCAGGCTACGACCCGGTGGATGTTGCTGCCTGTACTGAACGTGGTGTGTTGGTGGTTAATCAAACTGGAGCTAATGCGGAAGCAGTGGCGGAACATGCTGTGGGTATGATGTTGTCGCTGACCAAAAATATTCCTCAAACTGACAAATCATTACGGACCGAGCGAGGCGTTGATCGAGAGACTTTTAAAGGCTGGAATGCTGAAGGGAAAACCGTTGGCATCATAGGTCTTGGTAATACAGGGCGCAGAGTAGCTCGTATTTGTGGCCTCGGACTCAACATGCGGGTGATTGCTTACGACCCATATATTTCCGATCAAGATTTTAAAGAGCGAGCTGCGATCAAAACCGACTTAGAAGAGCTATTAGCGCAGGCGGACTTTGTCTCGATCCATTGTCCCTATAACGAGGAAACTAAAGATTTGATTGACCGTGCGGAGCTGGCTCTTATGCAGCCGAGCGCTTTCCTAGTCAACTGCTCCCGTGGCGGTATTGCGAATGAAGATGCTATGGTGGAAGCTCTGGAAGACAAACAAATCCGAGGCATCGGTCTTGATGTTTGGGTGGTAGAACCGCCGGCAATGGACCACCCGTTGCTCCAATTCGACAACCTTATCGCGACTTATCACACTGCGGGGGTGACGGTGGAATCGCGCACTAATATGTCTACTTGGAACGCGGAGCAGATGGGCCAAGTGCTGCATGGCAAGCGTCCTGCGCGGCTTATAAACCCTGAAGCCTGGGATAAGTTCTGCGAACGGTATGAGGTGCTATTTGGAGATCGCCCGGAGGACTAAAGGGTCTCTTGACCAATCGGTTCTAATAGCATTTCTTAAGCGCAAAATTAGGCTATCATTCAGGTTTCCAATTGACTGGTTAGCAAGCGTAAATTTTGGGAGGTATTCATGGCAAGTATCGATACTACAGATATCGATGTTATCGTTGTTGGCGCAGGTAACGCGGCGTGTGCATCCGCAGCATCTGCTGTGGAAAATGGCTCTAAGGTTCTGATGATCGAAACCGCGCCAGAAGATGCGCGTGGCGGTAATTCGGCTTTTACCGGTGGAGCCTTTCGTTTTTCCTATAACAATGTCGATGATTTAATTTCTCTTTGCCCAAGTCTGGTTGATGAAGATTTGGACAATATAGATTTTGGCACCTACACCCACGAACAATATTATGATGATATTTTCCGCATGACCCAATACCGCGCTGACGGTGACATGTGTGAAATCCTTGTTACTAACTCTTATGACAGTGCAAAATGGATGACATCTCACGGTGTCGAGTTGATTCCTGCGACCGGGCGACAAGCTTTCAAAGTAGACGGTAAGTTTCGGTTTTGGGGCGGCTTAGCGTTACGGATCAATGGCGGCGGTGAGCAGTTGGTGCTGAACTGGCATGAGCAAATGAAAAAGCTTGGTGTCAAAGTGATTTATGAATGTACCGCTATTGGACTCATTCACAGCGAAGGCACTGGCGTCAGAGGCGTTCGCGTTCGTTATCAAGGAGAAGAACATGAGCTGAAGGCGAAGTCTGTCATTCTTGCTTGCGGCAGTTTTGAAAGTAACGCTGAAATGCGTGCTCGTTATCTCGGTCCCGGCTGGGATTTAGCTAAAGTACGTGGTACCGCTTATAACAACGGTGCCGGGCTTAATATGGCGCTTGATTTGGGCGCTATGCCCTATGGTCATTTCTCTGGTGCCCATGCGGTGGCATGGGATTTGAACGCACCGCCTTATGGCGATATCACAATTGGTGATCAGTTCCAAAAACATAACGTTCCGTTTTCGGTCGTGGTCAACGCAAATGGTGAGCGCTTCCGTGATGAGGGCGAAGATTTTCACTCCTACGTCTATGCACGCTATGGCGGTGAAATACTCCAACAGCCTGGAATGTATGCCTTTCAAATTTTCGATGCCAAGGTCCAGCATTTGCTGCGCTCCGAGTATCGTTGCCGCTTTCTGACCAAATATAGTGCTGATACAATTGAGGAATTAGCTGAAAAGATGGAAGGCGTGAACGCGGCAAATGTCGTGAAAACGGTGAAGGAATTCAACGAAGCCTGCCGTACGGATATTCCGTTCGACCCGAATGTCCATGATGGACGCTGTACCGAAGGTCTGTCACTCAACAAGTCTAATTGGGCTAATCCTATTGACGAGCCGCCGTTTGATGCCTACGCGGTCACCGCGGGTGTCACCTTTACGTTTGGCGGTGTCAAGGTGTCTGGCCAAACCGAAGTAGAACGCTCCGACGGCTCTGTCATCAAAGGCCTCTTCGCGGCCGGCGAAATGGTAGGAGGGCTATATTTTCACGGCTATGCGAGTGGCACGGGCCTTATGGCGGGCGCAACGTTTGGCCGGATTGCCGGGCGACAAGCGGCTATTCACGCTGGAACGTCGAACTAACAGCTGCTGATTAGTTTGATTGGGTGAGGCTTCACATTTTGAAAATGTTGATTGGGTGAGTAGCCCGTGGATTTTTTATTCGTATGTTTTGACATTAGCAGCAAGAGTAACATTTCGCGCCTTTTAGCTGTATAATCGGTATTCGGGGACAACATATGAGCCATGCGTCCATAACACATAGAAAACATATTTTAAGAAGAGGGCTATGGCGCAGATGGGATTGCGGAGGCGTACAAGAAGTGGTTTATGAAGGTCGTAAATTACTTGGTGTATTTGACGGCTGCGCCGGACTTGAGTAGTGCCGCCACTTCTTCCGGTCCATAATCAAAAGATGCCAGCAGTTCTTCTGTATGTTCACCAAGATGTGGCGCGTGGGCCATTGGGCCGGGCTTAAATTCCGGTATGCCAGGTATAGTCGCCATAGGAATCTCGCCAATGCCTTCATGGTAGACCCAATTTAGATAATTGGCGGCTTTGGTTTGCTCATGGTTTAGGAAATCATCATAGCTTGCGGTTGGGCTATTTATAATGTCCAGCTTATCTAGTTCTTCGATCCAATATGCATTTGGTTTTGACTTGGTGACTTCGGAGATGATTGCAGTCAGCTCATTGACATTTTCTATTCGTTTGTCCCAGGTATCAAAACGTGGGTCATCTTCTAAACTCGGCAGGCCGATCAAATTACACAGTAGATGATACTTGTCTGGCTCGCGGGCGCTTAAATTTATGGAGCCGTCCGACGTTGGAAAGGTTCCGGTAGTCGCGCCGAGGACGGTGATTTTGCCATCTTGTTTCACGTGCTCGATGATTTTCTGTCCTTGAAAGGCTGCGGCTGCCTGCATCATGTTCATTTCGATGAACTTACCCTTGCCAGTAATTGCTCGTCGGTAGAGGGCGGTGGAAACCGCTTGATGGGCATAAAGCCCGGTGATGACATCCATCACTGTCATACCCACCTTGTGGGGTACGCCATCATTGCCTTTATTGATACCCATCCAGCCGGTGAAACTTTGGGCGACCACGTCGGTTACCGGTTTGTCTTTGTTGGGACCAACTGGGCCGAAACCGGATATGGAACAATAGATGACGGATGGGTTAGCGATGGCGACGCGCTTGTAGTCCAGGTCGAACCGCTCCATTACGCCAGGGCGAAAGCTCTCAATGACAATATCGCAACTACCTGCCATACGTTGGGCTACTTTGAGGCCGTCTTCTGTTTTGAAGTCTAGGCAGATAGCACGCTTGCCGCGGTTAAAATTCACATAGCCTGCTGCAAGGTCACCGTATTTTTTGCCTGCCTGGCGCACCCAATCACCGCGTGGCGGCTCGACCTTAATAACATCGGCGCCATTTTGTGCTAGCAGGAAGGCGCAGCTTGGCCCCGCAACCCCTTGGGCCGCATCAAATACGGTGAGACCTTTGAGAGGTTTATCGTCATCGAATTTATCGATCATAAGTTTTTGCTTTCACTGGTAGGAATACACGGTTCGCCCTTGATAGAGGTGCGGTATAGGGTACGCCGTTGTTCGGGGTTATAGTAGGTGGCTGAGTGGATCATGCAACGGTGGTCCCAAATAACCAAGTCACCCACTTGCCATTGATGGCGGTACTGAAATTGCGGTTGGGTACAATGTTTAAAGAGTTCGACAAGAAGTATTTCTGCTTCGACGTCTGGGAGTCCGTTTATTTTAGTGGTGAACCCTTCATTGACGAATAGTGCTTTTCTGCCGGTTTTCGGGTGGATACGCACCACTGGATGTATCGCGCCTTGCAGCTTCACCTTCTGTTTTTCATCTAACTCGGCAATGCGTGCGGGCGATTTCATCTTATGCCATAGGTGGGTAGCGGTCAGCGGTGCTATTAGATCTTTAGTATAGACGTCGAGTGTTTCATAGGCTTCATACATATCGGCGAACAACGTATCGCCACCTACTTCCGGTACTTCAGCGGCCACCATTAAACCGATAGCGCAGGGATTGGTGAGATAAGACTGGTCCGAATGCCAATAGCGACCGCCCGTGGCATTGCCTTCCGGGCGGGTATTGCCAAATACGTAAATTTCGTTAGCCCCAGGTACTGTAAATTGTGGCTGCGGATGAACGTCTAGCTCGCCGAAGCGAGAACTAATGGCGAGTAGCATTTGATGGTCAATATGTTGGCAATGAATGGCGATAATGCCGAAATTATGAAAGGCCGCTTCAATTCCCGGAAAAATAGCGTCATCCAACAAGTCCGATGCATCGACGCCTCCTAATGTTGCGCCGAATCTATCGGTGAGTGGGGTGACGCTGATGCTGGGCATCGGCTGCCGTCCTAGCTAGGCTTTCAGTTAGTGGCTTTAATTGCCGTATGGATGCTTCGGCAGTTCAGTCATGATGTGGCTCGACCAAACGCTAGGGTCATGCACAGGGTCAGCTTCGACCAGACTGTCCGGTCCAATATCCTCCCAAGTCTGTGCACCCATGAGAGAGAAGGCGATGCCTAATTCTTCCTCAAGGATTTCCAGCACCCGGATCAAGCCGTCCTGACCGGCAGCACCAAGACCGACGCATTGTAAACGACCAATTCCGACCATGTCAGCACCAATTGCCATCGCTTTGATGATGTCAGTGCCGCGTTGTATGCCGCCATCAACAATAATCTTGGTCTTGCCTTTCACCTCGCTCACGATATCCGGCAAAATTTGGATCGTACCGCGACCATGATCCAGCGCGCGGCCGCCATGGTTGGAAATATAAACCGCGTCCACACCTTCTTGTGCCGCGCGGGCTGCATCCTCGACATCCCCAACTCCCTTTAGGACGAAAGGAATATCCCACTTGTCTTTGAATCGTTTGACGTTGTCCCAGGTCCATTTGGCTTGCCAGATATGTTCCTCATCGGAGACGTTGGCTCGCCATTTCTTCATGAACCGGTTTGCGAGGTCGCGCTCGCGGCGACTGTAGGAAGCGGAATCGACCGTCACCGCAAACCCGTCATAGCCGCTATCGATTGCGCGTTGGACGTAATCGTCAACGAAGTCATCATCGCCGCGGACATAGAGCTGGAAAATGCGCGGGTTATCCGCTGCTTTAGCAACTTCCTCTAGGCCTGGCGCGCACCGTGAGCTCAACATGTCGAACACATTGAAGCGTTCCGCAGCCTTTGCTGTCACGGCTCCACCTCCAGCTGCAAAACTCTCTATGGAGCCTACAGGGGCAAGGATAAGCGGCATACGAACTTTTTTGCCAAAGAATTCCGTCGACGGATCGAAATGGGTAACATCCTTCATAGCACGCGGCCGCAACCCGAGCTTATCGTAGCCATGGCGGTTACGGCGCAGCGTGGTCTCACTGTCCGTGGCACCAGCCATATAGTCCCAGACCCCTTGGCTAACTGTACTGTGGGCATGCTGGATAATCTCGTGAATGGTTGCGAACCGGAACGATAGATCTTCATTGCCGCCGAGACGCTTTTCCGTTTCGAGTTCTTTTTCGGATTTGGTTTTCATATTGTGGTACCTTCTTTGCGGCCTTATTTACCTTTAAAGACCGGAAAACGCTTTTCAAGGAATGCGTTTACCGCTTCCGTATGATCCTCACTGGCTCGGGCCAATGTCATATGGGACGAAATTTGATCAAGATGGGCACGAATATCCATATCCATGCCTTGATAGATCGCACGTTTTATCAGGCGAACAGAGATTGGCGCTTTGCGGGCGATTTTGCGTGCAAGTTTGTATGCTTCTTCCATAAGGTCTGCCTTCGCATAGACATGATTGACGAGGCCGATGCGCTGAGCTTCTTCTGCGTCAATTAGGTTTGCTGTAAAGGCTAATTCTAGCGCCATTGGTAGGCCGACGACGCGGGGTAATACCCAACAGCCACCAGCACCGGGCACTAGACCCATGTTTACGTAGCTTTCCGCAAACCGTGCATCTTCGGAGCAAATCCGAAAATCGCAATGGCAAGCGATATCAAGGCCCGCGCCGGTGGCGGGACCATTGACCGCAGCAATTATTGGCTTGTCGAAATCTACCAGCAATTTAGGGATCCGTTGAATACCGTCATAAAGGCTATACTTGGCAACCATCGGGCTCTTCTTCTCGACAGCCTCTTTCATCGCCTTAATATCACCGCCGGCGCAGAAGGAATCTCCATGGCCGGTCAGCACCACCACTTGGATGTTATCGTTGGTACGAATTTGTTCCAGGTGCTCAACAATTGCATCAATCATTTTAGGCGATAGTGCATTGCGTACTTCCGGGCGATGTAAAGTCAAAGTAGCAATATTGTCTTTGGCTTCGTATTTAAGGTGGTCGGTCATGACGTCCCCTGAAATTTAAATTGTTTTTAGTTTGGCTAGGAATTAGCCCGGAATCCAAGTCTTGTCTAGTCGTGAGCTGGCATGTCTAAAAATTGCCTCCAGCGCGAAATTGTACTTGCAAACCAATGTGGATTAATTCGTGAGGATGAACCATTACTTGTGCTAGGATTATAATAAAAAAACGATATTTTGTTACAGAAATGTTACAATATTTATTATTATATGAGTTCTACTTCAAAAAAATTAGTAATTTTTTGCAAAATAGAAAATATTTTTTATCAAATACAGAATAAATATTCATAATAAATGTATAAAATGTAAAAATACTAAAAAATTATAATTTTTATTGAACTGTTTTATTTATCGGACGATAATTAGGGTTTTAAATTTCGGCAGCGTGAAAAATATTTATTAGAGGGTGTCCGATGGCTTTATCGAAAAACGTTATAATGTTCCGCAAGACGCGGACCTTAGAACGCCAGATAGATGAATTTTTGGACCGGCTATCAGAATCCGCCCTGTTATTCGACTTGGCAATTAAGTCCTATTTGAACGAAGGGCCGAGTAATGATTTCGTTGTAAAGCGTAAAGACGTAAATGATAACGAGAGTGCCGCAGATGTATTGCGCCGGGATATAGAAACGCAGCTTTATTCTCAAACACTAATTCCTGAAAGCCGGGGAGATGTATTGGGCCTGATAGAGACGTTGGATGATGTTCTCAATCTATGCGAAAGCTGCCTTTGGGCGTTTGATATTGAAAAGCCCGATATCCCAGAGGATCTTCACCCGCTCTTTGTGGAACTAACGGAAATGGTCGTGCAGTCGGTTGAAGCTCTGGCGCGATATTCGCGAGCTTTCTTCCGTGATTTCGATCGTGTTACCTACCATAACCATAAGGTCATGTTTTACGAGAAAGAGGCTGACAAGGTTTCGACAAAATTGAAGCGAAGGATTTTCGATTCTGAAATGGATCTCGCGCAAAAGATGCATCTCCGGTATTTTGTTGAAAATATCGATAATATTGCCGATTGGGCTGAAGACGTTGCCGATAGGCTCGCTATTTATGCCATTAAGCGTTCGGTCTAACTCCCTTGGAACTCGGGGTGCTCATATTTCTGAGTAGTGGCTTGTTTCTAGGTTGGGCGCTGGGGGCAAATGATGCAGCGAACGTGTTCGGCACTGCCGTCGCTACGCGTATGGTCAATTTCACAACGGCTGCTATCATTTGTTCTATCTTCGTAATTTTAGGTGCGGTTTTTAGTGGGGCCGGTGCGGCACAAACACTCGGCAAGTTAGGTGCAGTGAATGCATTGCCTGGGGCGTTCATGGCTGCCTTCGCAGCGGCATTGGCGGTCTATCTTATGACGAAGGCGGGATTGCCTGTATCTACAAGTCAAGCGATTGTTGGCGCTATTATCGGTTGGAACTTTTTCACTAATACGCTTACCGATACGGTAACACTGACAAAAATTATTAGTACGTGGGTAGTCTGTCCTGTCCTCGCAGCAATCTGTTCGGCGATCATTTTTAAATGCACCGTTAAAGTTGTGAGATGGGCAAAGATTCATTTACTTAGAATCGATGCTTATACGCGTTTAGGGCTGATTTTAGCTGGTGCTTTTGGGTCTTATAGCTTGGGTGCTAATAATATTGCGAATGTGATGGGTGTTTTCATTTCTTCCTCGCCCTTTAGTGATATTTCTATTGGTACACTTTTCACTCTGACCTCGGTCCAACAACTATTTCTGATTGGTGCGATTGCTATTGGCGTTGGTGTCGTCACTTATTCCAAACGAGTGATGATAACTGTCGGCGCTGATCTCCTCCCATTGTCTCCTATTGCTGCGTGGGTAGCCGTGGTGTCGCATTCTATTGTGCTATTTCTTTTTGCGTCTCAAGGCTTGAAATATCTGCTGGAGACTAATGGTCTACCATCGATTCCCTTAGTGCCAGTATCGAGTTCGCAAGCGGTTGTGGGCGCAGTTTTAGGGATAGCGCTGGTCCAGGGTGCCCGGAATTTCCAATGGAGCGTTTTTGGCTCTATTGGTCTTGGTTGGGTGATAACTCCTATTCTTGCGGGCTTAATCTGCTTTGTAGGGTTGTTCTTTTTACAAAACGTGTTCAGCCAGAAAGTTTTTCAGCCGGTATCTTATGGAGTCTCGAATGAGGTGGTGGAGCGGCTCGAGAAAGAGGGTATTGATGGCACACCGCTCCGTACTTTAAACGAAAAGCAATTCGATAACGCGGTCGCGTTGCATGATGTACTTAGTGACATCAAGCAATATGGATCTTTTGAACGTAAAAAGATTATGTTTTTTGCAAAGTATGAACCGATCTTTATGGATGCCCAAAAATTTGTGCAACTCAATCGCGGTGGCTTGGCACCAGAACGATCAAGAATAATTCAGACGATTAGTGGCCAGTTTTATCCTTATGCGTGGATGCTTCGTGATGAACTAGTTTTAAGGTCCGCCGCATGGCGAAAGATTGAAGACGATAAATATAATCGTCTCCTTGATCGAGATTTTAATTTCGTAGTGCGACTGTTTAATTCAAAGTATTGAGATAGAGCGACATTTAGGGCGCGTCTGCCTTAATGTGCACTAGAATGTTAATATTCTAAAATGTGATAACTTTATCTATACCACCTTAGACGTTTTGTTCAGCGATAAGCTTACAGCAAAGTCACCATTTGCAATCTATTTAATCATTAATATTTGGAGATGTAATTCTGCCGTATGCAGTTTAGCCTAAACATTAGAGTGATTATTATGCTGCCCCGACAGGTTCAGCAAACTCGTTGAGCACGACGCCGGGGCGTTCCCGCATCATCTCGGTTAACTCTTTACGGGCGATCGACCCGGCGGTGTCGTTGAATAAATTATCCATTTCGTTTGGGTCATTGACCAAATCATACAGCTCGCCGGCCCCACTCTCGAGTTCAAAAGTACATTTATGGGTTTTAGTGCGGATAGTACGCAAGATTAGTGGTACTCCACAGCGCGACGCATTTACATTCCACTCATTGTAGGCGACATCCCGGCTACCATTCCCTTCGACCAATTCCCGTAGGCTCTCGCTTTGAATATTTTCATGTTTATTGATGCCCGCATAATCATAAAAAGTGGCAGCCAGATCCAACGTTGAGACTGGTTCATCGACAATTTTATCCGCAGGAACGCCGGGCCCATTAAAGATTAATCCGACATTCAACAGAGCTTCGTAATGCGTCGGACCTTTTAGGTAAAGGCCGTGATCGCCCAACATGTCGCCGTGGTCGGTGGTATAAACAACTATAGTGTTTTCACGTTGGCCGTTAGTTTCCAATGCTTCAAAGATACGACCCACATTATGATCGATCAACGAAATCATGCCGTAATAGTTTGCTGTCATCTCGCGAAGTTGCGCTTCGGTCTGGTCTGGGCAGCGTGAGCCATGTTTGCGAAATTCGAGCAGTTCCGGATCATCTAAGTCTGGTTCACTTTCTAGCGATGCCTTGTGCCACCAAGGGCGGCGTTCCAGGTCTTTGTTATGTATGGTCGAAATATCGACCTCTTCCGGATTATGCATTCGGCTCCAAGGCTCAGGACAGTCAAACGGGTGATGCGGATCCGGGAAGGAAGCCCAAAGAACAAACGGCTCCTTATCGTCATGGCGTGATAGGAAATCTACCGTTCGGTCGCCGACCCAGGTTGAAGTATGCCATTGCGCGGGTAAAGCCGAATGCCAGGTTTGAGCAGCGCTAGTTTTGGGCGCCAATTCTTCTGCCCAAAGGTCCCATACTTCTTGACCACTATTACCGTGGCCGTAATACCAACGCTCGAAATGTTGTCCCACCGGCGGCATTACCGGGTTGCGGTTTTTGTGAAAATGGCCGTGGCACATCATTTCGATATAGTCGAAGCCCATATAAGGGCCGGTCCAATCCTCCGCATAATCAGCCGAGCTGAAATGGCATTCCGGCCGGCCGGTAGGCTGGAAGGTACCCTTAGTGGAGAAATGTGTTTTGCCGATAAAAGCGGATTTATATCCGCTGTTGGCTAATGTCCGTGAAAAACCGGTTTCGGCCAGCTCTTCGGTAATATCTATACCATTATCCACGACCCCATGGCTAAGTGGTAAAAGCCCGGTCAAGATTGATGTGCGTGAGGGCTGACATACTACGTTCGGCGTGATGCATTGGGTGAAGTGTGTGCCGCTTGCCGCCATTCGATCCAAATGAGGGGTTTTAACTTTGCGGCCTCGAAATCCATAGCAGTCCGCGCGTTGTTGATCCGAGGTGATCAATAAGATGTTGGGGCGTTTTGCCATCGTATTTCTCCCTATTTCTAGAATGGCAGGTAATTTTTTAAGCTCATATGTTCCGCCAGTTTGCGCAAATCACCAAGGGTATTTTTTGGCAGAGCAATCCCATTTTTGCGGTTCTCTTTATTGTTACGCTGCTCGAGTTCCCCGGGGAAATAACATTCGTCAAAACCGTGTGCCAGCGGGATTGCCTTCGTTTTGGAGATCATTTCTTCCATGTCTTCTTCGAATTCGCTTAAAGGGCGGAAAGCCTCGATATTGAGTGCGAGCATTAACTGGCCGGTGCCGCCTTTCTTTTCCGCTTGGTAAGGGCCGAAAACCCCATCGCAAAATTGGCTGCCCGATAACACGCCTGAGAGCACATCCATCATATAAGTGATGCCGTAGCCCTTGTGATCGCCAACCGGCAAGATTACGCCTTCCGCTCCGAGGGCGGCGTCTGTCGTTGGTGCCCCTTCCGGGGTCAGCGCCCAACCCTCAGGAATTGGCTCGCCACGTTGCCGAGCAAGATAGATTTTACCGCGTGCCACTTTAGTATTTGCAATATCAAGGATCACATGGCCGTGTTTTCCTGCAGGGGCGGAAAAGCTGAGTGGATTGTTACCAAATAGTTTCTCCCGCCCACCCCATGGCGCGATAGCAGGGCTACCGTTTGTGGTTAGAAAACCGATGCAGCCTTTTTGAGCAGCCAGGCGCGTATGATACATGGCGGTACCAAAATGATTGGAATTACGAATTGAGACGACGCCAACTCCGTGTTTCCGTGCTCGTTTTACAGCATCTTTAACGGCAAATTGGGCCAAAGTCTGGCCAATTCCGTCCTGACCGTCGATAAGTGTTATAGCACCCGTATCCACAAGTGTTTTAGGTTCCGTGACCGCCTGCATGACGCCGGATTCAATGCGTGCTGCATACCATGGTAACCGCATGACACCATGGGATTGATGACCCCATAGATCTGCCTGAACCAAGCTATCGGAAATGAGGTGGGCTTCCTCATCAGAGACGCCTAATTTCTTATAGACGGTGGTGCCAAACGCGATGAGTGGTTCGACGGCGACGCGGTTATTAGTGGTCATATAGTGTCCTCGCAGCAGGGAAGGTGTTTTTATGGGACGATTCAGATCGAGAGATAGCAAAGTATGGATTAAGAAGTTCCTGGGGCCACGGGCGGCGGCAAAGGATCAAGAACTTTACCCGGCCGGGCGCGCATCATATCCTCTAATTCTTTTTGAACCGCACGTACACTGGCATCATTATATAGGTTATCCATTTCAAGCGGATCATTAACCAAATCGTAGAGTTCGCCCGCACCGCTTTTTAGTTCGAAGGCACACTTGTGTGTCTTGGTGCGGACAATCCGAAGGTCCAGAGGCACTCCGCAGCGGTTCTCAAACAGGTGCCATTCATTGTAGGCCACATCGCGTGATACATTGTTTTGTCCTTTGATGAGCGGTCTAAGACTCTGACTTTGAATCCCTTTCGGTTTTTCTACATTAGCAAAGTCGTAGAAGGTTGCTGCGATATCTAATGTGGATACCGGATCTTGAATGGTTCCGCCGGCGGGCACGCCGGGACCGCGGAAAATGGCACCGACATTGAGGAGCCCTTCATAAAATGTTGGGCCCTTTTTGTATAGACCGTGATCGCCTAATAAATCACCATGATCGGACGTGAAAACTACAAGTGTATTTTCGGCGATGCCTTCTGCATCAATAGTATCTAGCAGTCGCCCTACATTGTGATCGATGAGGGAAATCATACCGAAATAGTTAGCGGTCATAGCGCGAAGTTGATGTTCGGATAGCTGCTCAGTGCGCGAACCTTCAGTGCGCCATTTAACGACTTCCGGGTCGTCCGAAATGGGTTTACTGAATAGGGTCGCTTCATGCCACCATGGCCGTCGCTTTAAGTCCCTAGTAGGGGTAGGCGAAATATCCACCTCGTCTGGGTGATGCAGGTAAGCCCAGGGCGCAGGGCAATCGAAGCAGTAATGCGGGTCTGGAAAAGACGCCCACATCACGAAAGGCTTTTCTTTATCGCGACTAGTAATCCAGTCGATAGCGCGGTCGCCGACCCAACTAGAGGAGTGCCAGGCAACTGGAAGGGCCGAATTAAAAACATCTTTGACACCGCTTTCCGGACCCATGTCCGTATTCCATAAATCAAGAACATTTTCTTCGCGGCTGAAGAACCAGCGTTCAAAATGTTGTCCCTCGGGGGGCACCATGGGCCGTCGGGTGCGATGGAAATGTCCATGGACGATGAGTTCTGTATGCTGAAAGCCCATATATGGGCCGGTCCAGTTCGAGCTATAATCTGCGGAGCTTAGCTTGCATTCGGGCGTGCCGGTGGGCGTGATCGAGCCCTTTGAAGAAAAATGTGCCTTACCAATGAAGGCGGTGTCATAACCAGCGTTACCAATAGTGCCCGCGAAGCCTTTCTCGCCAAAAGCCGGGTTCAAATCACAACCATTATCAGAGCTGCCGTGTGTGAGTGGAAGCATGCCGGTGAGGATGGACGCTCGGGAGGGTTGGCAGACCAGGTTGGGGGTAATGCAATTTTCTGCCGATACACCATCTGCGGCCAACCGATCAAGGTGGGGTGTTTTCACCTTACGGCCTCTGAAGCCGTAGCTGTCACCACGGTGTTGGTCGGACGTAATAAAGAGGATATTGGGGCGTTTACGCATTTCAGCTCTCCCGCTTTTGCTACTATTCCTTATTATAATAAAACTGAAGGGTGGTAGTATCTCTGGGTAGGATCTTGTTACTTTATCCTCTTACGCGCCTGTTGCGTTAGACCCTGAAATAATTTGATAAATACTGCACAAACTACCGCCTCCGGTGCAGGACCCCGGTATCGTATGAATTAGCGCCGATAGCCGATATCAAGGCAAGCTAGGCATCTAAATACTCTGCAATGAACCTCCACTGCGCTTGGCCTATTGAGGATAATCATCTGGTAGCGGTGTACATTTCAATGACATGCCCCCGTCGAGGACGATTTCCGAGCCGGTAACGAATTTCGATTCGTCGGATGCAAAATAAACTGCTGCGTATGCCACATCGAAACCATCGCCCATTTGGCCCATCGGAATACGAGCATTGCGACTGGCGATGATGGCATCTACGTCACCACCAGTGCGCTGTCCAGCCAAGCGCACCTCCACCATCGGAGTGTGGAGTTGGCCTGGAATAATCGTATTGCAGCGGACCCCGCGTCCCGCGAATTCAATAGCTACGGCTTGGCTGTAGCGGCGGATCGCAGCCTTCGTTGTCGCATAAGCGATTTGAAATGCACCACCATAGGTAAGACCGGACGTGGACGACATGTTAATAATCGAACCGCTGTGCTGTTTCACCATATGTGGAAGCACCTCCTTGGTTACGAGAAAAACATGTTTGAGGTTGTGATCCATTTGGCGATCCCAAATCTCCTCGTCCATATCCATGGCGCCACCGGCTGCCGAGCCGCCTACGTTGTTATGTAGGATATCGACGGTACCGAATTCTTTGATACACGCTGCGACCATTTCTTTGATTTGATCTGATTTGGTGACGTCGCAACTATGGGTGGCACAGAAATTGCCTTCTTCCTCAATTGTCTTGCGCGTTTCCTCGACGGCTTCTTCATTGAGATCAGCGGCAAATACTTTCGCTCCCTCTCGAGCGAATAATGTTGCTGTCGCGCGACCATTGCCCCAACCTGGCCCACAGGACCCTGCGCCTGAAATTAATGCTACTTTGCCCGCTAATCGGCCCGCCATATCATCCTCCATCAGAATTTCACTAAATATTTGTTAGGGCTTTGGTGGCACAAGGAAGCGAAAATGAAAAGGGTTGGTGGAATGCTGGTTGAATTCTTTGAGGTAGGATCGCGAGGTATGAAGTTTAGTTTCGATAGCCGCCCAACATGAGAGTACAGTCGTGATCAACTTTGCCTGTAAGGTTTTTTGAGCGGAGAAACGCCCTAATGTTGCTATGCAGTTCGTCATCATCCCTAGCTAACGCAGTACATTGATCCAGTGGTCTGAAAAACGGCGTATGCGGTCTATAGCCATCACTGCGAATTGAAAGAGGTTCTAATGCGTTTGTTGACGCACACACAAATTCCGTCAGACCATTTTGTGCAGCAACCTCCATATTATCGCGTGCATTTGGTTGTGTGATGTATTGATTTTCGGTGTTGGTTCGCTTTTCCCCGGGACGAAACATGAATTCATATTGTCTTCCACTTTGGCGATAGACGATGAAGCCAGTACCGATTTTCATGGCGACCAGTCCAGACGGACACGCGATAAATACAATTAGGGATGTCGCCAAATCATCAACAGAAACTAAATAATCGGCAGCGGCAGATTTCAGAGATTCCTGAACGCTATCTAAAAGGGCTTCGAAAATTATTACGGCAGCTCCTTCATTTGGATTACGCACAAGGGATTGGAAGTGTAAAGCATTGGTCCGGATGGTATTACAAGCGCTTCGTACTACTGTTTTAGCACCAATATGCGAAAATTGCGCCTTACCTTGCCCATCTGCGACTGCGCTTACAATAACGTCAGCATTGAGCTTTAGAACTTTGCCATAATCTTGGCATGGCCTGGTTTGAGCCTCTTGGGGGCTAGCTTTTCGAAAATCTACGGCCGCATTCCAACTCATTGTTGTAAAACCTTAGTTGGGAAATTATATCCCTATCTAAAAAAAATTAAAGAAAACAAAGTATTTTTAAGGAATAATAATAAAATAATAATAGAATATCAATATAAAATAAATAAATAATCATGGTTATATGATTTAATTACTTTTTTTATGCGGAAATCATAGAAATTTCTATGATATTTTTTAAAGATTATTGGATGTATTTTTAATTTTGTGAGATTTGCTATGCTGAAATTTTATAGACGGTTATGTTAGAGATGTAAGCGACGATTTATAATTCTAGGAATTTATAGATGGCGAATGCACCATTTTCCCTAATCGGGCTCGATCACGTTGTTCTTCGAGTATCTGACATGACCTCAATGATAAAATTTTACTGTGATACCTTGGGCGGTACCATAGAGCGTGAAGTCGAAGAAATTGGACTGGTCCAGCTTCGTCTTGGATGCAGCTTGGTCGACCTCGTAGACGTCGAGGGGGAAATTGGTCGCAGCGGTGGTGCTGCTCCAGGGCCTGGCGGTCGAAACTTGGATCATTTTTGTCTTCGCATAGAGGGATTTGATGAGAATACTTTGAAGAAATATTTGACTGCATGTGGTGTGAATATAGGAGAGAAGGGAAGCCGTTATGGGGCGGATGGTTTAGGACCATCACTCTATATCCACGACCCCGAAGGAAATAAGGTAGAGTTGAAAGGGTCTCCAAGCTGATTGGGTTTGTTTAGACAGCGCTTAATAAAAGAAATTATTCTGATTTACCTCTAAATAAAGTGAAAAACCAATATTGATTGCCAGGTATAAAAAAGAGAATAAAAACTTTAAAAATTGGCTTTATCTATTTTAATTAAACAATTATCAAATAATTATAAATATAATATAAATAATATATATTATTTTATTTACATTTGCTATGTCTAATTTATCTGGTATATTGCTATTCGATAGAAATTTAATAGTCGAAAAGGTTATTTCCGTTCAAAAGGCAAGGTACTAGCGATGTCGTTGTTTGATGAATTTGATAGGCTGACGCCTGATCCTGGAAAGGATCCCCGAATTCTACCCGAGCGGAAAGCTAGTTCCTCTGCGGGTACTAGTAAGCTGAGTTCCCGCATGCCTTCAACGGAAACAGTAGCCGTTCGGCCAGCTGATTCTATTCGGTTTTCTTTGAGTCGAGGCGCAGTGATTTCAATAGTTTTGGGTATGATCGCAGCTGCGGCATTACTTTATGCCGGAGGATTCTTGACCTCTTATGTAATTTTTCAGCCTAATACTGGTGTTCAGATGGCGAAAAACCGCAATGAACTTCCGCCGCCTTCTTTAGTGGATACGGATCGCTCAAGAATTAAAGCTGTCGAGCAAAAAGAAGATGACGGTGCCGGTCCATTAAAAGTACTCATGTCGTCTGAAACATCCGGTGGACAAGCTGTCGTTGCACGTCAAAGCGATGTATCGGAGGCAAAGCCGCGCGGGGCACCAAGTAATGCATCAGATGCTGCATTGTCCGGTGTAACGGTACCCACGAATAACCCCATTATGGAAAAGGCACTGCCAGAGGCACCATTACCTCCTGAAGTAGAAACCGAGGCGTTAAAATCTCTCCAACAGCTGGTACCCGCGTTGCCTAAAACGGAGCAAGAGGCTTTGAGGGTAGTGAAACCCGTTAAGCCGCGTCCTGTTGTGCCTTTGAGTTCTGGGTCGTCAGGACTTTCTTCAGAAGATTCTATCGTGCCTGACCAAGTTTATAGTGCTGCTCCGGTTGGTACGAGCAAACCAGCAAATGTAGTGTCACCTTCGCGCGAAAACCCTTCCGAGGCGTTAAGTTCGGCGGAGCCAGACAGTCCAGTGGTTCCGGGCAGTGTTGCCTATACAGTTCAACTCGGTGCATTTTCGTCCGACAGTAATGCAAAACGCCTGCTTGAGAAGATGTCTGCGGATATACCGGGGTTGCGGGTAGAATCCGGTAAGACACCTTCGGGCCGAACGCTCTATTACTTGCGGGCAGGTTTGTACGCGAACCGAAGCGAAGCAAAGGATTTCGAAGCGCGGTTGAAAACAGAAAAAAATATAAAATCCGGTTACGTTATTCGCGTTAAAGCACCTTCGCCGGCTGGCGGAAATTAACTGGCTTTTTAATAGTCGGATCGGCTGTCATGAAAGAATGTAGTAAATCGATAAATCGTCGCATGTCCGACCCAAATTTTATGAACCGATACTTTGCTGGTGATGGAATTGATATCGGAGGCGCACCGGATCCGCTATTTTTATATTCTGAGTTGTTTCCCCGTCTCCGCGAAGTGCGTACCTGGGATTTGGGCGATGGTGATGCCACTTTCATGGAAAGTGTGAAGGATGAAACCTATGATTTTGTTCACTCTAGTCATTGTCTAGAACATTTGTTGGATCCCAAAAAGGGGCTCAGGAACTGGTTTCGAATTCTCAAACCCGGTGGCTATCTGGTGGTTATCGTACCGGACGAAGACTTATACGAGCAGGGTGTTTTCCCTAGCACGTTTAATGCAGACCATAAGTGGACTTTCACAATTTCTAAGTCGGAATCTTGGAGTGACAAGTCAATTAATTTATTTGATCTCCTGCCCAAACTAGGCAAGGCTGCAGAGGTTGTGAAAGTAGAGCTATTAAATCAGGGCTACCGCTATGTTTTGCCAAGGTTCGATCAGACCTTAACGCCAATTGGTGAAGCCGGAATTGAATTTGTAGTTCGAAAGCGGACATCGGAAGAAATAGCGTTTTGTGGCTTGCATAAACATCCCGGTGAGGTAGATGGTTTGCTATTTAAATTATTGACAGGAATCACCAAACCTACATGAAAGTTATTTGATGAGCATGAATGAGCGTAGCGCCCATCAAAAGGTGATGCATAGCGGTATAAAAATACTGCGATTTTAAAGTTGGCGCGTGCGATTAGCGAGATTAGGCAAGCGATAGTGATGTATAGGGTCATGCTTGATTTTGTGCCAAAGTTATTTCAATTCCAAACTCGCTTCGCATTAACTGCGATTACGCCGTTGTGACTACCGTAAACAATTACGTGTTCCACGATGGAGCGATTATACCAACGTATGATTAACGCAATCGGTTATTACCCTGCAGCTTTCGCTTTGCGAATGTCGCCGGTCCATTCACTGATAAAGTCGGTTACCGGCGGGCGTGGTTTGGTCCGAGGTTCCTCAGACGGCGTACCCAGATAAAGAAAACAGATGATTTGGTCTTTCTTCGCGAGTCCAAGCGCTCCTTTGACATGGGCATCATGGGCTAGAGGACCGGTCAGCATAATGCCGCCATAACCTTTAGCATGGGCGGCATTGATGATATTTTGAGCTGCTGCACCGGCAGTAATAATTTGCTCAATTTCAGGTGCCTTTGGATGGTTCTCTGTAACATCTGCATAAATTGCAATGATAAGGGGCGAGCGCAACGGTTTTTTCCGCTGGCTTTCTAGGCGTTCTTCACTAATGGTTGCATCGTTAAGTGCCATTGCATCGGCCAAAATATCACCGAGCTTATTTCTTGCTTCGCCACGTATAATTAGAAATCGCCACGGCCGCAGAGCCGCGTGATCAGGCGCACGCATGCCCGTTTCAAGGATTTCCTCCAACTCACGCCCTTCCGGTGCTGGCTCCCGTAGCAATCTTGCCGGTACGGAGTTCCTACTCATTAAAGTTTCAATGGCATCCATTCTTCGTTCCTCACAGCTGTCATAATTATGATTTTTACATCGAAATGGGTGGCCGTGCGATAGGGATATTTAGCCCTGCGCCGTCGATAAGACGACCTATAGAAAAACCGAAAATGAAGCCGCCAATATGTGCTTCCCATGCTATGTTGCCGATACCAAAGGAGAAGGTCACCGCGGTTAATGCAAAAAAAAGATTTAACCCAATCCAAAAGCAGCCAAACAATATAGCGGTCTTTGCAGGCATAATGGGGTAACGAGGGTTGTGTGGTATCTTGGGCGCGATCGACATTCTTACTAACGCACCTGCGATAGCGGATAGCGCACCCGAGGCACCCACGAGCGGCGTTACCGCTTCTACGTGAAATACCATCCAAAAGAATGCCGATGTGATTGACCCCGCTGCGTACAAAATCAGGAAGATCGACCATGAAACGCGGCGTGCGGCCGCGGTGCCGAAGGCAAGCAGGAAAAACATATTTAACAGTAAGTGATAACCATCTGCGTGCAGGAAAGCATAGCTAATCGGCGAAATTACAAGCCAAAAACCTTCGAATTGCCAAACGTCTGGAAGACTGAAGCGTGCTGGTATAAATGCCAGATACCGAATTAATTCATTGTATTGCACGGGGCTCAAAACGAGTTGCAGAAAATGAATAATGATGGTGATGATGGCTATAATTCGAATGACAGCGGGAATATTAAAAATAGGCTGACGTTTTACGGTTTCATCTACCATAGCTTGTTAGGTATGCTCTGCTAACGATAGAGATGTTACGTCGCATTGCGAAGTTATGAGATATCGCACACTTGCTCCATGAGGCGGTCCATGAAAGCCTCGCATTTAACTATCTGACTCATTTCGATAAACTCGTTTGGCTTGTGAGCCTGATTGATGCTACCCGGGCCACATACTACGGTTGGCACGCCAGCGCTTTGTTGGAAAAGCCCAGCTTCAGTGCCAAAAGCGACTTTGGCGTGATCGTTTTGACCAGCGAGTGCTTTGACGAAATTTACCGCGTCATCGCCGGGATCCATATTAAGACCCGGCATGGTCGATTTCACGGTGATTTCAAAGCCAGCAGCATTGCTAATCAATTTCATTTCTGGCTCGAGTGTATCGCGAATAAACGCTTCGATTTCATCCAAATAGGTTTCCGCCCTTTGGTCGGGTAAATAACGTACCTCAAATTCCAAATAGCATTCTTTGGGCACTATGTTCAGTGCCGTACCGCCATTAACTATGCCGGTGTGAAGAGTTGTATGAGGTACGTCGAAAAGAGGATCGAACGGCCCTTCTTTCGCAATACGGCGTGCCATTATTTTTAAATACGCAATAAGCTCAGCCGCAAATTCAATTGCGTTGACCCCATGAGGTGCAAGACTGGAATGCGCCTCGAAACCGTGAACTGTACAACGGTAACTCGTTTTGCCTTTATGGGCGACGACAACCCGCATATCGGTAGGTTCCCCGACAATGCAGAGCTTCGGCTTAATCGCCATCCCGTTTATGACGTCGATTAAACGTCTTACACCAATACAGCCGATTTCTTCGTCATAGGAAAAGGCCAAATGGATTGGGGTTTCTAAGCCCCGTTCAAGGAATTTAGGTGCGTAGGCAAGTGCAACAGCGACAAAGCTTTTCATGTCGCAAGTGCCACGACCATAGAGCCGGCCATTTTTTTCTACTAGAGTAAATGGGTTACTATTCCAATCTTGACCATCCACTGGCACAACATCTGTGTGCCCAGATAACATAATGCCAGGGCGATCTAATGGACCGAGCGTGGCGTAAAGATTGGCTTTTTGTTTGGTGTCATCATGAACGAGCTGGCTTGAGATACCGAGGTCGTCAAGATATTCTCTTATGAAATTTATAAGTTCGAGATTGGATTCCCGACTTGTCGTATCAAATGCAATCAGCTTGCGAATGAGTTTATCGGTTGAAATAGTGCGATCCTTCTCTGATGCGCCGCTCTGCTGTTAAGGCCAAATCTCTACCCCGTAGAATTGCGCATTCTGCCAATGATTGATTCGAGGCTATTGAAAAAACCCTCCACGCCGCGTTTGCGAATCACGGTTCTGAATTCGGAACGTTGGGTCACTGCCATACTGATGCCTTCGACGATAACGTCAATTACAAAATACGTGTCACCTTTATGGCGAATTCGCCAGTGAGTATTGAGTGGCTGACCGGATGATTGCTTGATGAGAGTGTAGACCAAAGCATCGCGGCGGACAGGTTTTGAGCGAACTACGCTGAAAGTTTCACCTGCGTAGGTGAGGAGACGTTTAGAATAGGAATAAAGCAAATAGTCGCGAAACAAGGCGAGGTAGCGGTTTTTCTGAGTTTCATTCAATTCACGCCAAGTTTTACCGAGTGCGAATCGCCCAATCGTTTCCATGTCGATACTTTTATCGAGAATTCGCCGTAACTCGGCTTCTTTGTCCTTCTGCGCCCGGCCACTATCCTTCAAAAGTATAATGGTTTCGTCACCTACTTTTCGCAAAAAATTGGCAGCACCCTCAGGCGATGTCTGTGCTTGGACAAGCGAAGCCGTGCCCATAATGACCAATGCGAAAAGTGTACATATGCTTCGGTACAGCATATTTCTCCCCTAGATCTTTGCTGTTGTAGTAATTCCCCTATACCATCAGTTGCGGATCATGTGAAGTTGAAGGTCGAAGTACAATGCTGTTGCGCCAAAATGCTAGCTCTTTTTATTGTACTTTTGAGATAGAAATTGGTGATTAATTTGATGGGGACTGAATTGAGCGCTCTTCCAGACTACATAAACCCTCGGACTGGCATCACTTGGCCGGTTAATACGCCGCGCTGGTGTGCAGAAGATGATGGCGGTTATGTCAATCTCATCCCAGGTGAGGGCTTGGTACCAAGTGACATTAATCAAAACGTCACGTCTCTATGGCGCTATGCTAAGGCTATCCGGCTTCCTAAGATGACGTACTCTTCCATGGGTGAAGGATGGACGCCACTTGTTCCCTCGACTTGGCAGGGGCGCGAAATATTGATGAAAATGGATTTTCTGATGCCATCGGGTTCTTACAAGGATCGTGGAGTAGCGGTGATGTTAAATTATCTCAAACAAACTTGTGTTACCGAAATTCTAGAAGATTCGTCTGGTAATGCGGGTTCATCAGTAGCGACTTACGGCGCGTTTATGGGTTTTGATAGCCGAATTTTCGTACCTGCGAATGCGCCAGAGGCCAAGCAGAAGCAAATGGCAGTGCTTGGCGCGGATGTTATAGCGGTTGCTGGTACTAGAGACGATGTCGCAGCTGCAGCATATGCTGAGACAGAAACGCGGTTTTATGCCGGTCACAATCTACAGCCCTATTTTTTGGAGGGGACTAAGACCCTGGCGTTCGAAATTTGGGAGCAGTGCGGCTTTGATGTACCTGATGCAATCGTAACCCCAATGGGACAAGGAGGTAATGTTATAGGTTGCCATATTGGCTTCAATGAATTGGTATGTGCTGGTGCTATTGATAGAATCCCAAGGATATATGGAATTCAAGCGGAGAACGCAGCGCCCTATTATGCAGCCTGGGCGTCGGGCTCTAATGTACCAGTAGACATAGACGCTAAGCCGACGATAGCCGATGGTATCGCATCTTCTAAACCGGTTCGTTTGGCAGAAGTTTTGGCAGCGGTGCGTGAAACAAAAGGTGGTTTAATAGCAGTTTCTGAAGAAGAGATATGCGATGCCTTGCATTTATTGGCAGAAGGTGGATTTTTTGTAGAGCCAACGACTGCCGCTGGTGCTGCTGGATTAACGCGGTTAATGGTAGACGGCTTGATTAGTGCAGACGATCGAGTGGTTTTGGTTTTGACGGGAAGTGGTCTTAAGGCGGTAGATAACATTGCAAAAGCACTTCACGTGTAGACAGACAAGTTGAAAACGTTCTGTTGCAATGCCGAAGCAGTTAATTCATTCTTTTTGGTAAATTATTCGATAGAAACTATCTCCCCGATATTGCGCAGTGACCGTTCGATACTGGGACAGTGAGGAAGAATGCCAATTGGCGAGGTTTCTGGATCAGATGATCTTAGCGGTGGACTTAGATCTCTGTCGATTCCGGGCGTTTTGACTAGGGCTTGTCCTATAGGGCCCGCGAGTCCGGTTGTCGTGGATTCCCCTCACAGCGGATCGCTCTATCCTAATGATCTAGTTTGTTCGGTGCCGCGAATGTCCTTACGACGCGCAGAAGATATGTATGTGGAAGAATTATTTGCTAATGCACCTAAATTTGGCGCGATATTTATCCAGGCACATTTTCCGCGCAGTTATATTGATCCAAATCGTGCGTTAGATGATTTGGATCCAGCTTTGCTAAGCAGTGATTGGCCAGATCCAGTAAAAATTGGCGAAAAGGCGCAATTGGGTCATGGATTAATTTGGCGCTTTTGTCCGCCAGACTTATTGATGTATCGAGATCCACTACCCAGTAGCCAGGTACACCGTCGCATTAATAAATATTGGCGCCCCTATCACGACTGCCTTCGTACTTCGATTGAATATATTCATCAGCGTTTCGGTGAAGTCTGGCATTTGAATTGTCACTCAATGCCTTCATCTAGAAGACCTGGTGTATTGCATCGCGGTGGGTGCGCGCAAGCCGATTTCGTTTTGGGGGATCGGGATGGGACCAGCTGTGGCCAGGAATTTAGGGTTATAGTCGCGGACACCTTGCAATCTTTAGGGTATTCTGTTGCTATTAATGATCCATATAAAGGTGTCGAACTAGTTCGAGCCTATTCGAACCCGGCCGCTGCACGCCATAGTTTACAAATCGAAATCAATAGGTCGCTTTATATGAATGAGCGAACTTTGCAGAAAATTTCCTATTTTGAAGCCTTGAAAGCGGACTTGGACAAGTTAATTGCCGCAATTGCAGATTTTGCGACGACGAGACTTGTAGCAGCAGCAGAATAGTAATCGTTAAAGAGTAAACTGTTCCCTCAGAATCCGGTCTTCTAAATTATGCTCCGGATCAAACATAAGTGTCATTGAGATTGAGCTATCCTCCTGAATTTCAACCCGGATGACGTCCCGTACTTCATGATCATCAGCGCAGGCACTTACTGGACGTTTATGGCATTCTAGTATCTCAAAACATATTGTAGCAGATTGTGGCAAAATAGCGCCACGCCAGCGTCTCGGTCTAAAAACGCTGATGGGAGTCAGGCAAAGTACTCCTGCACCGATCGGCACAATAGGGCCATGCGCCGAGAGATTATAAGCAGTACTGCCTGCTGGTGTGGAAACGAGAACGCCGTCGCAAATTAGTTCGGGTATTCGTTCTATGCCGTCCACAAGAACACGAATTTTGGCCGCTTGCTGAATTTGGCGTAAAAGGGCGACTTCGTTGATTGCATGAGTATCGGTTACGTTTCCATCTTTTGTAGTGGTCTGCATAGCTAACGGATGAACAGTTGCTGGGTCTGCTTTTGCAAGACGTTCTTCAAGGCCTTCTTCACTGAATTCATTCATCAGGAACCCGACGGAACCTCGGTTCATTCCAAAAATGGCTGTTTTGCTATTCTTAAATTGATGTAGCGTCCGCAGCATGAACCCGTCGCCACCAAGGGCGACAATGATATCTGCCTCTTCTGGCGCTACATGTTTGTAGCGTTTTTGTAACGAGGCTAGCGCGTTTATTGCTTCAGGCGTATCTGAGGCTAAAAAAGATATTTTATTTATGTTCATAAGAAAGTCCAAAATCAATATCTGGTATTTAGTATAACCAAGCACATTTTTTCTGGTAGCACTTACCACAAATGACTGGCGGTGGTCGCTCGATATGTGCGGGCCTACTCCTTATTTTTGCCCAAATATGGGTGGTTTGCACATAGCCGCATGCCACAGATGTTATAGAATGAAGAGAGGATTGTGATTAATCAAAACTGACTAAGGGTGACAAATATAATGTGTTAGGGTCGATATCAATCGAGTTGGTTGTCCTCAGCATGATGGGTTTGTAACTTTTGATAAGAATTAGAAAAAGCAGAAAATGCGATGCACGCTGGGTGTGCAGTTCTTGCCCAAAGTGTAAATGGGGAAAAATGATTATAGTGGGACTAAGCGATCGCAAACAAAATTTGCGTGCAGAATTACCTTAATATCCGGGAATGGCTAAATGCCAGATTTTGATTCTTTTCTTCGCCTAAGCAGAGTAATGGGTGTCAGAGTGGTTGATGTCACGAATGAAAAACTTCGTGGTACTCCATAAGCGTGAAAAAATGTTCTTAGGGAAACGAGAAATGAGAGAACTTCAAGCCATCTTATTTGCTAATGACACTTTTTATTCAGCTTTCACCGGTCGTGATATGATGGAGATGATGAATGTTTGGGCCGAAAGGATGGAGGTGTGCGTGGTTCACCCGGGCTGGGAGCCTATCTACGGTCGTGAAGCGGTGCTGGAAAGTTGGCGCCGCATTCTGAAAGCTCCTGAGTCACCGGAGATTCGGGGGCAATCGCCTCAAGTATTGGTGAATGACCCGGTGGGTACAGTGGTATGTTTCGAGGAAATCAAAGGTAATTTTTTGATTGCGACAAATTTATTCGTTAAGCAATCGGGACGATGGCGGATGTTTCATCACCATGCGGCCCCGACAGATGCCCGGCCCTCTGAGGGGAGCGCGCCGCCTGCTTCTATCAATTGAAGATTAACCACCAGTTACACTCATATGCCGATCAACGGAAACCGCATCTTGCCGTCGATCCATTGCGAAATCATGGCCTTTGGGTTTATGGCTGATAGCTTGATGAATAGCATGTTTTAATGCATTGGGGTTTTTACTGTCTCGAAGGGGCGTACGAAGGTCCGCGCAATCATGTTGGCCGAGGCACATGAAAAGCGTCCCTGTACAGGTTAGGCGAACGCGATTGCAAGATTCGCAGAAGTTATGGGTCATAGGTGTAATGAATCCAACCCTCCCGCCAGTTTCGCTGATGTGCCAATAACGGGCCGGGCCAGCGGTTGTAAAGTCGCTTTCTTCTAGCGTCCAACGGCGTTTTAGTTCTGCACGTACCATGGATAAGGGCCAATACTGGTTAAGGCGGGTTTCGTTTCCGATATCTCCCATTGGCATAACTTCAATAAAGGTCAGATCAAACCCGCGTTTGCCGCACCAAGCAACCATATTATGGATCTCATCATCGTTCACGCCTTTTAGGGCGACGCAATTAATTTTGATTTTCAAACCCGCTCTTACTCCAGCTTCGAGTCCTAGCATGACCGTCTCAAAATCACCCCAGCGAGTTATACGTTTAAATTTATCAGGATTCAGCGTATCTAGAGATACGTTGATGCGCTGCACACCGCAGGTGACTAAGTCATTAGCATGTTTGGCCAATTGACTGGCATTAGTGGTAACTGTGAGCTCATCGAGCATACCGTTTTTAAGGTGCCGGCCCAAACGTTCAAATAGCCATATAATGCCTCTACGAACCAGAGGCTCGCCACCAGTTAGGCGTATTTTGCGGACACCCTCTTCTACGAAGGTACTGCATACTTGATCAAGTTCTTCGAGGCTCAGTACATCGGATTTAGGAAGGAATGTCATATTTTCGGACATACAATAGACACAGCGAAAATCGCAACGGTCTGTTACCGAAACGCGTAAATAAGAAATTGTGCGTCCGAATGGATCAATGATTGATCCTGGTTGAGAAGAGGCGGTATTGGTTTTCATAATAATTCTTACACCAATTTATATGTCGTTATAAACGTTTCGCGGCCTGCGCTGCTTCCAAAGTCGAGGTCAATTTACTATAGCAATACGATTGTTTTGCGGAAATCGACACATATTTCCTGAGAGTTGTAGTATTAAAATTGAAGTCAAGTCCTTGGCAATTTTATATTTCAGAGTATTTACGCAGTCGCTTACCAAAAAACCCTTGTCTAATAATGGTCGAAAGCCGATGTGTGATGTCAATACGGATAGATTATCTTCCTAAAGCGTGTTGGTAATGATGTCGTGCAACGGTACTGTGTAACTGCCATTTCGTTTCCCGGCCCCAAAATGCTGGGCCCAAAACTCTTTAAAGGAAAGCATTAAGTAAGCCAAATAGTAGCTTGATGGGTCAAAGCGAGCTTACAGTAATCGGAATAGTCTATGGACTTTGAAATTGGAGATCAACACGTGAGCAGCCCAATCGCGGGCGTGGTTATTGCCGGAGGTACATCAGTGCGCATGGGTAATCGGTGTAAAGCGTCATGTTTACTTGGTGGGCAAACATTGTTGGAAAGGGTAATCAGTAGATTACGGCCACAAGTTGACAATCTTTTGCTTAATATAAATCAAGATGAGTCGCACTATAGGTATCTTTCCGTCCCTATCTTAGCTGATTGTTGTGAAGGTCAGCTTGGACCCTTAGCGGGGTTGCTTACCGGTTTGGAATGGGCACGTGAAACTTTGCCTGGATGCGAGTGGCTTGTAAGTGCGCCAGTTGATACACCATTTCTACCTCATGACTTTGTTCAGCATTTGATTGAGAGCCAAACTTCAACAGGCGCTAGTTCGGAGATAGCAGTCGCCTTATCCGCAGGTAGGCGCCATCCGGTGTGTGCGCTTTGGCCGGTTGCTTCGGCGGAATCCTTGCGGTCTGCATTATTAGCGGACGGTTTGCGGAAAATGGGGGATTGGCTGGCTCGTTGGCGTGTCTGTGAGGTGCCGTTTGACTCAGGCGTATTGAATCCGTTTTTCAATATCAATAATCCCACAGACCTTAAAAAGGCGGAAAGAATTCTTGCTGCTTTAACCTAAGGCGCTTGTAGGCAAATATTTCGTCCGCACGATTTCAGCGCTTTCACGGCAGCACCTTGGGCGATTGCTATGAAGGCCTTTTCTTTGTCGTCAATAACAAAGCCGGCTAAAATATTGATGCCGGCTTTAAATAAGGATGGAGAGAGAGGCGTGCCGGGACCCATTAGAACCGTAAAGGCATCTGGTGCTAAGGCCAAGTATTTGGATAAAGAGCCATCGGTTAGGGTAGAGGCAGTAATGAGAAGAGTTTTCGCATCAGCTAATAACTCTGGAGCGGCTGCAATTGGGAAGTCATGAGGGCCAGGATTACGTTCGATAACTTTGGCCTCTGGGAGACGGTTTCTAATACCGGGGAATCGGCCTATAACAACGGTCTTATTCTGCTGGTTGGCAGCAACGTCTATGCCGTTTGCACTACTACCGGTGAGACTGAAATTATTGTGATGAGCATTAATTGCCGCGAGGGCAAGGGCGCGGTCAAATGGATTTGCGGACGTCAACCCGACTGCGAAAGTGGATAAAGGTTTCCCCGATAATTCTCCTGCATTAGATAAACCGTAACAACCAGAGGTTCCGCGGACAGGAGTATGTGCAAGACCAATGCCCGTAGGTCCCTCCACTAGTGTCCAGTTTAGCCCGATCATAACCCTATTAGCATGACCGGTCATTCTTTCTGACAGGGCATCGATAATCATCTTTGACGAGGCCATTTAATCTCCCCAATGGTTTAGGACATTAGAGTTGTACTAGAGCTAGCATAAGGTCGTTACCTTCCGAGATAGACTTGTAACCTTTGACCGAAAGAATATGCCTAGTGTTTCTTACATAAAAAAAGCTGCCCGTTAATAAAGGTTAACGGTTGAACGTTAAAAACTCATTTAAAATTATTACCATGCTACACCTTTAGAGATAATTCGTTGCCGGCCAGCAGATATGCTATGTTTACGATAGCGTAGGTTGATCTTGATGAATGAAATTCTTGAACAAGCGATAGACGGTGTTTCGCGCTTGAGCGATCTCAGGCTGTATGGTCGTGTTAAAGCGATTCAAGGTATGTTGGTTGAAATAGAGGGGCTCGGTGCTTGCCTCTCTGTAGGTGATCGATGCCATTTAGAAGCCCGCAACCATACCCCAGTACCTTGCGAAATTGTCGGTTTCCGAGATGATCGTGCACTTGCGATGCCTTTTGGCCCGCTCGAGGGTGTTGGATTAGGCTGCCGCGCGACGATTGGCGAAAGCCAGCCAGTGGCGTTTCCAGATAATGGTTGGCTTGGGCGTGTGATTAGTGCTTTCGGAGACCCAATTGATGGTGGACCGTCACTGCCAAAAGGCCCAGCTGCTTATCCTTTAAACGCATCACCACCACCGGCACACCAACGTCAAAGGGTTGCGGGGAAAATCGATCTTGGTGTACGCGCACTGAACACGTTTATTACTTGCTGTCGAGGACAACGCATGGGCATATTTTCCGGCTCTGGGGTCGGTAAATCTGTATTGATGTCAATGTTGTCCCGATACTCCACGGCGGATGTAATTGTGATAGGCCTAATTGGCGAGCGCGGGCGAGAAGTAAAGGAGTTCATTGAAGAGGATTTGGGCCCCGACGGACTGGCACGCAGCGTATTAGTGGTCGCTACATCTAATGAATCTCCATTGATGCGCCGGCAAGCGGCACAAATGACCATGACGGTCGCGGAATATTTCAGAGATCAAGGGCAGGATGTATTGTGTTTAATGGATAGTATCACGAGATTTGCAATGGCGCAGCGTGAAATAGGGCTATCTGCTGGCGAGCCTCCGGCAAGTAAGGGCTATACCCCAACCGTTTTTTCAGAAATGCCAAAACTATTGGAAAGGGCAGGCCCTGGTATCGGGGAAGGCACCATAACGGGGCTATTCACTGTATTGGTGGAAGGTGATGATCATAACGAGCCAATATCTGATGCCGTGCGGGGTATCGTGGATGGGCATATTGTGCTGGATCGGGCTATTGCCCAACGAAATCGGTATCCGGCAATAAATATACTGAAGAGTGTTTCTCGAAGTCTACCGGACTGCAATAGACCGGCCGAGAACGAAATTATCGACAAGGCTAAAGCACTAATGGCAGTTTACGAAGATATGTCTGAACTCATTCGATTAGGTGCATATCGTCATGGCAGCGACCCGCAAGTGGATGAGGCTATTCGTTACCGTGAGGGAATAGAGGAATTTTTGGGACAAGAAAAAGGTGAGCGCGCAATTTTGCAGGATGGTTACGGGCAGTTAGCTAAAATACTGGGAGTTTCCTTTGAAGACCCTGATGTATCAAGTAGAAATCTGGAAGCAGTTACTCCCGAAATGGCCAGTATTGATTCGGTGCCATCGGATTTCGCGCAGGCGAGTGAAGTACCACCGGAGGGAAACGCTTCCAATGCAAGTACTCTGACATCGGATGTTTCTGCAATAGTTGAAACTGTTATAGAACCGAGCGAAACGTCGGACATTGATACTGCACCTACTACACTGGAAGCGAAGGACAGTGTGCCTCTTTCCAGCGATGGAGACTAGAATGCTACCATCCCTCGAGGAGCCGTTGATGTGACCGCGATTGCTAAATTGATAAAGATTCATAGTTTTCAACTGGACGAAAAGCGCCGAGAATTAAAGAATCTAGAGGATCAGGCTGCGAAAATTGAAGATGCGCTTGCCAACCTGATTAATCAAGTCGAAGCGGAAAAGAAACTCTCGTATGAGAATTCAGAGGTGCACCGAGACTATCCAAATTTTATCCGAGTTGCCTTGGACAAACGTGATCAGCTTAATCAGGATTTAATGGCAGCGCGCGGTCTAATTGAGACGGCCAGGGAAGGGGTGGCCGAAGCTTTCGCGGAGGTAAAAAAATATGAGATCGTCAAACAAAAATATGATGACGAAGTAGCGGAAGAACTCGACAGGCGAGACCAGATGGATTTAGATGAGGTGGCTCTTAACAACCACCGAATGCGTCGATAGATTGATCAAAACAGCTTACTTAAGGTGCCTTAAGAGTGATACGTTTTCCCAATTTGGTTGCCGATCTTCAACTAGAACCCTATGGCCATTACTGCTTTTATCGTTGGCGCTATTTAAGACGATTTGTGCCCAACGGGGTACAACTTCATTATTAATATCATCGAGGATTTCCAAGGCGAGGGTTTCCAAGTTTTGCCAATTGGTTTGATCGAGGGTCGATAAGTAGTGTTCGAAGCTAATACGGTTTAGTACGTACTTGTCTGGTACATAGCAAAGTTGAATCTGTGTTTTACTAGAGTCCGTTTCGCTTTTCAGTGTTACGAGATAATCCATCTTTGATTTAGGGGCCAATTCGGCTGCCAGTTGTTCGCGACGCAGTAAACGTTGTTGATACATATCTGCGGAGTTGTTTTCCGGATTGGTTGTTGCTGTCATACAGTAATGCCTTTTGCGACTGGTTCAGCTTCCTCTAGCGGTGCTGTATTAAACTCGGTCGTTTGTTGAAACGCGAGGGTGCCTGTTACTCCCAATGCGCTTAGCGTATTAATATAGATTCTTTGGATAATTTGTTGCACTTGTTCTGGGATTAGGTTTTGGGATCGCATCAGCAGGCGCACCGATTTCTTGCTAGCATGACCCTCGAATTGGGTCCGTCCCATGCTTCTTAAAACAACCTCTACAATAAAATGAGTGCTGGGATCGTTGGTTTCCTTGTCTTCGTCAACTTTTTCTTCGCGCACAGATAACTTAATTTGTTCTAGGCCAGTTTGGGTAAGAAGCGGTATCAGATAATTACGCCACTCCTTAACAGGGTTTTTTGCTGCCAAACGTTGCAATTGTTTGGCATCCTCTTGCAGACGTTTGAATAAATCATTGTTTTTTTTCAGTACTTTACTTGTCTCTTTGCCCACCATCTTACGAATATCACCCGAAGTAATTGCAGAGATAAAAAATAACAAGCTGGCGGTAAGTTGTGGGCCCGGCAGAGGAATGAACTGTCCTGGTGTTTTAGTGACTGCGGAATTCGTATGCCGCAAAAAGTGTATAGCATCTTGCAATGTTTGCCATTGTCCTGTGAGCGAGATGGATTGTAGCAACACATTTGGAGCAAAACGTGGTTTTCCAACCAATTCAAGAGAAAGTCTGGTGCCAAGGGGAATGTGGTTGCGTGTTTCAAGTGTGAGAGTGCCATATGGTGTTTGGATAATAGGTTTACCATCTATCGTAGTACCTGTATTTGTGCCGTTGATAGCAAGGGTGCCGGCTGAGGTTTCGGCGAATTCCATCCCTGGTGGCGCTATTGAGGTGATTTGAAGCGTAACCGTCGAACCAGCAGGTAAAGTGGGTGAGGGCGCCGATGCTACAGTCATTGGCATATTGGTTCGGCCGGTTGTTGTGCTGCCCTTGACAGCAGCGGTTGCTGGAGCGGCTATTACCTGCGCGGTAATTTCGTTCCCCTGGGCGATTAACCCTGAGACGTTTAGGGGTGTTGTGTCGGCAGGCCGCTTGGTGAGCGGTGCTATTGCTATTTTTCCCTGTCTTTGTTGCGTCTGCGGTTGTAGCTGAATTTGGGCAGTGCTTCCCCCAGCTGTTACCAGAATTGTCAACTCTGTCCCTGGTGAGAAGTTGAGCTGTGTTTGCAGCACCAACTGGCCGGACGGAATTTGGATGTTGATTTTCCCGTTACCAGAGTTTCCTACCACGGTGCCGACTAGGCTTTGCCCGGTTTGAAACTGGCTTTGCCCTTCTGGTAATTGCACCAGGGTAGCATTCGGAGTTGCCGACGTTTGTGCCACGGTCGACTGAGCGGGCGGAACTGTTGGCGTTCGGATAGGATCACTCATCTTATTTCGTTAAATTAAGAATAGTAGCTTCAATATTCGCCGCCTCGACGAAAGTCGAGTAGCCGGTAAGTAGGGGGTGATAGCGAATGGTTGTACCTTCATTTTGATATGCGTGCGGGAAGTGCTAAATCTGGTCTAGTGTCTTAATACGGGCCTTAGGGTGTATTTCATTTTGCGACATTACTACGGTAACGGGGCGAAAGCGCTCCACAACGGAACGCACGAACGGCCGAATAGCTGGACTGACCAGTAGCACCGGTGTTTCTCCTTGCATAGCATGGCGTTCAAACGTTTCGCGGACGCTATTGATAAATTGTTGTAGTTGGCTTGGCGCCATAGAGAGTTGTTTTTCTTCGCCCTCGCCGATCACAGCTTCTGCAAAACCCTGTTCCCAGTCAGGTGAGAGAGTGATCAAAGGAATGAATCCCTGGTCGTTTGTGGCGCTATCAGATAGCTGGCGGGCAAGCCGCGATCGGACATGTTCCGTGATTTGGCCTATGTTTCTCGTATAACCGGTGGCTTCGGAAACACCTTCTAAGATTGTTGGTAAGTCACGGACTGAGATCCGCTCACCAAGCAGATTTTGTAGCACCCTTTGGATCCCGCCAACGGAAATTTGGTTTGGAATAAGATCTTCTATAAGTTTTTGCTGTGGTTGATCCAAATCGTCCAGGAGTTTTTGTGTCTCGGCGTAGGAAAGGAGTTCCGACATGTTGTCTCGAATGATCTCGGTGAGATGAGTAGTGATGACAGTCGGGGTATCGACTACAGTATAACCTCGGAACATAGCCTCTTCGCGGTATTGCTCGCTGACCCACATGGCGGGCAACCCAAACGTTGGTTCTGTGGTGGCTTCACCGGGTAACGATATTTTTTCGCCCTTTGGGTCCATTACGAGGAGTAAATCGGGCCATAGTTCTCCACCTCCCGCTTCAATTTCCTTAACCCGGATAACATAATTATTGGACGGGAATTGCAAATTATCCTGTATGCGAACTGCGGGCATGACAAAACCCAATTCACCTGCAAGTTGGCGGCGGAGTGCTTTGATTTGATCAGTAAGGCGTCGCTCACTGGTGTCGTTGATCATCGAAAGAAGGCTATAGCCTAGTTCCAGGCGAATGTTATCAATTTGTAGGGCTGCAGTGATGGGTTCTTCGGCAGGGATTTCCGGTTCCTCTGCTGCGGCCTCTGCGGCGGCCGCTTCAACTTTGGCTTCTGCCTCTCGTTGATAAATTAAGAAAGATAAGCCGCCCGTAATTAACGCTAGGCCTATGAAGGGGATGACCGGTATGCCTGGCAGCATTGCCATAGCGGCTAATAGGAGTGCACTGATGGTAAGCGCTGTTGGATAGTGCCCCAATTGGCCGAATACAGCTTCGTCTGTGGAGCTACCCGTGCCCGCCTTCGTTACTAACATACCGGCGCCTGTCGAGACGATGAGGGCGGGTATTTGGCTTACCAGTCCGTCACCAATTGTGAGTAGCGTGTAGGTCTGGGCCGCATTTGCGAATGTCATATCTTGCATTGCAACACCAATAATGATGCCGCCGACAATGTTTATTATAGTGATTAAGAGCCCAGCGATGGCGTCACCACGTACAAATTTTGAAGCGCCATCCATAGCGCCGTAGAAGGAACTTTCTTCTTCAAGTTTGGTGCGTCTTTTGCGAGCTTGGTCTTCATTAACCAGGCCAGCCGATAAATCCGCGTCAATAGCCATTTGTTTGCCCGGCATAGCATCTAAGCTAAAGCGTGCAGCTACCTCTGCGATCCGACCCGCACCTTTTGTGATCACGACAAAATTAATGATGACTAGAATCGCAAAGACTATGATGCCGATGACATAATTACCAGAAACGACGAAATTCCCGAAAGCCTCGATAACCTGGCCGGCAGCATCGGTACCCGTGTGACCGTCGGTAAGGATCAGCTTTGTCGAGGCCACATTCAGCCCAAGCCTTAACATTGTGGCGATGAGCAAAATCGATGGAAAACTATTGAGTTCTAGCGGATCTTTCAAAAATAAGACTGTCATTAAAATAATGACGGCAAATGTGATTGAGATTGCCAGACAGAAATCTAGGAACCACGTGGGTACTGGCAACAGTAACAGTCCGAGCATGAACACAATGGCTACGGCGAGCATTATGTCGCTGCGACCTGCCAGTATTTCAAGAATACTGTTGTCGTTTTTTTTGTTGGCGTCTGACGCCGTATCCGGGCTGGTATCCGTCATGCGTTAAGGGTGCTTCCCGGGTTTCTAGTGTTCTCGGAGTTATCCCTCGCCTGGCATTGGGACGGCAATTCCGTGTTCAGTATAGAGCTTTAATTTGTTTCGAAGAGTTCTTATCGAAATACCAAGTATATTCGCTGCATGGGTGCGATTACCCAAGCAATGTTCTAATGTACCGATGATCAAGTCGCGCTCTACCTCTGCTACTGTCTTGCCTACCATATTTTGCGCAGCACTTGCGACAACTGCTGCTGTTGCGGTGCCAGCATCTATGACCTCGCCTTCTGTTAAATTCAACATGATCGCATCGGTGTCAATTTCATCACCTTGCGCTAACAAGACCGAGCGATGAATGGTGTTTTCTAATTCTCGGACATTGCCTCGCCAGCTATGGCGTTGAAGGGCGTCAATTGCATTTTTGCTAAAGGCTTTCTCAGATACACTATTTGCATCGGCGTATTTTTTGGAAAAATGGTTTGCTAGTGCAATAATATCTTTTGGTCGCTCGCGTAGGGGTGGCAGCGTGATGTTAACCACATTAAGGCGGAAGAATAAATCTTCTCGGAAATCACCGTCCTTAACGGATTTCTCCATATTTCGGTTCGAAGTTGCTAAAATACGCACATCCACCGGGATGGTTTGAGTGCCGCCGACCCGGTCGATTTCCCGTTCCTGAATGACTCGTAATAATTTAGCCTGCAGTCGAGGGTGCATTTCGCTTACTTCATCCAATAAAAGAGTGCCACCATTGGCTTCTTCAAACTTTCCGATGCGTCGCGCTATTGCACCGGTGAAAGCACCTTTTTCGTGGCCGAATAATTCCGATTCTAGTAAATTCTCGGGGATCGCTGCGCAATTCACCGCGACGAATTGGGCGGTGGAGCGTTTGCTTTTTTTGTGGATATGGTGGGCCATTAATTCTTTACCTGTGCCCGATTCTCCAGTGATTAGCACCGATGCTTCTGAGGGGGCGATGCGCGTTGCAAGGGCAATTACACTATCCATTGCTGTATCTTGGAAAATAATTTCACTACTTTCTTCAGACACTGCTTCTAGGACTGCGGCGATCAATTCCGCGTCGGGTGGAAGAGGAATATATTCTTTCGCACCTTGTTCGACAGCGGCTACCGCCGCATCTGCATCTGTGCCAATACCGCACGCAACTACAGGAATAGCAATGCGCTCGATCTCAAGTCGCTGGACAAGATTGCCGGTATCCAGCTTGATATCAATCATGACTAGATCCGCGCCTTTACCCGTCCGCAGCGCATGCAATGCTTCGTCTATGCTACTGACCTGAGCTACTTTGGCACCATGCGACATCGCAATTTTGCCTGCAGTAGTTATGTGTCCTTCTAGCGTTCCGACTATCAGTAATCTCATATGCTTCGTTCCGTTTGTGCCAAATAACCCGCTTTAGTGCAGGATGGTACACCTATCCGAAATAATCAATTTTATGGTTGGGTGGTAGGACTGTATTTAGTAACATTTCCAGTCGCCTTGGGTTTTCTTGACGTCCGATCGATGTCGCCGACATAACGTATAGCGTATTGATCAACGTTTCTTCTGCGGAATTACGTTCCAATTTTGAGGCAAGCGGTGTGAAAACCATGTTAGCCAAAATGGCGCCGTAAAAGGTGGTCAATAAAGCTATAGCCATACTGGGGCCGATTGTACTTGGGTCTTCTAGATTGCCAAGCATTTGCACGAGGCCAACCAATGTTCCGATCAGGCCCATTGCCGGTGCAATATCTGCTGCTTTCCGGAGCATACTGACCGTCTGCGTATTGCGTTGGGATGCCGACCGCAGCTCCCGTCGCATTATACGTTCGATTTCTTCGCCAGGCGCACCGTCAATTGCCATGCTTATTCCCCGGTAAAACATCCCGGTACTGGTCAGCCCAGGCAGGTACTGCTGCATCGCTAATACGCCTTGGCGGCGCGCAATTTCAGCAATCTGAAGTACGTGCACCGCCGCTTCAGACGGATCACGGGCAGTGCGGAATACCGCTTGCGCGACAGTTTTAAAGGCAGAGCTCATATCACGAAACGAGAAGCAGGCTGTGACGACTCCAAATGTACCACCTATCACAATAAATACAGCCTTTATATCAAAAAAGGCATCAGGTGACCCGCCTAGAATAATAGCGGCAATGACCAGCAAAAATGCTATCGAAAGGCCTGCTAGTGTCGCAATATCCACCGAAGCTTTCGCATGGGGCGCTTGCAAGCTGCCTTGGGGCGCTGCGCGTGCGCTGGAATTTGAATTTAATGCCATGGCTGTTCTGAGACCGTTAACTGTTCTGGTCGGATTTGATGATTTCAGTCATGGTGATGCCGAGTTTGTCTTCTACTACTACGACTTCGCCGCGTGCGACCAATCGGTCATTAACATAAATATCAATCGCTTCGCCTACTTTACGATCTAATTCTACCACAGCACCCCGACCAAGTTTCAGCAGCTGATTTACCTGCATGGTAGCTGTTCCGAGTACTGCTGATACTCGAACAGGAATATCGTAAACCGCTTCTAAATCCCGTGCACTAGTCGGCCTATTTATTTCTACATCATCGAGATCCGGCGCCTCATTTGGGGTTTCTTCATCGACATCGTCAATTTCGTCTAAATCTAAATTGTCTTCATCAGCCATAGTGGCCTCCTGAAAGCGTTAGGATTCTGTGGTTGGTTCCGATATTGGCGTTTCTGCCGGTATCGTTTCGATAACGTTTAGAGTCTCAGGGGACTGCTCTGTTTCTGGCTCTGGTGCATCTGGCATGATGATACTTGTGTCAGTATCATTTGTCGCGCCGTCGTCCGAGGCTTGAGGTGCGGAAGCAGGGCCGAAACTGCGGGTCGTGGCACTTTTCTGCTCCGACCTTGTGTCGGCATTGTCTTCTTTTTGAGGCGAAGTTATTCCCATTTCTTTTTCTTGGGTTTGCACCAATATACTTTCAATTTCATTCCAAATCGAATCGTAGTTACGTTCTGCACCTCCATCGCCCCAATTTATGACGCAATCCGACGGGCCAAGACTAGTATCGGGAATAATGTTGACCCTCACAGTTAGAGCGTTGATTTGGATGATATCGTTCAGATGTCGCTCGACTTCAGGAGCAGCTTGGTCGTTGACATGGAGAGACAATGTTGAAGCCTCGGTGAGGAGTGGCAGACATTCTTTCAGAACCTGTTCGATTTCTTTCAGCCCATACTTTTCTGCAGTGGCTGGTAGAAGTTTTTCCGTAATGTGACGAATTAAGCCAATCGAAAGTAGCTGATTTCGCTCGCTTGTATTTGCATCGTAGACATCGACCCTCGAAAGATCTTCAGCAATAGATTCTATCGACCTAGCAATGCGTTCTTCGATGCCACTGGCTGCGACTTTTAAAGCCGCTTCACGACCGTCTTCAAACCCTGCTTTACGCGCTTCGTCTAGATCATTTAGAGAAAATGTTGGCTGCTTTTCCTCAACGGTTACTTCCTCTGCTAATTTTTGGCTGAGGAGGGGGGCGTCGAAGGACACGTCGAAACTAAAAGGTCGCGCAGGTTTAGGGCTGTCTGACATTAATTCCTTGACTGAGTTTTCATCCATTATCGATAGCGAATATAAAAACCGCTTAGTTTTGTATAGGTCTAGTAAATTAATTCGTCTTCGGCTTTGCCTTCAGAAATTACAATGTCGCCTTTCTCTGCGAGATCCTTAGTGATCAAAATCATTTCTAACTGGGCTTCATCTACATCCGCGAGGCGCACTGGACCCAAACTTTCCATGTCTTCTCGAAGAATCTTACCAGCCCGCTCAGACATATTATTGAAAAATAATTCACGCAAGGACTCTGAAGCACCTTTTAGGGCAAGGCTCAGTATATCGTTTCCGACATTGCGAAGTAAGGTTTGTACGCCAGATGGATCGAGTTTGCCCAAATCCTCGAATGTGAACATGAGGGATCTGATTTTTTCAGAGGCATCCTGGTTTCTCTCTTCTAGCATGGTGAGAAAACGCTCTTCTGTATCGCGGTCGAGACTGCTAAAAATTTCTGCCATCATTTCATGGCTGTCACGCTGTTGGGTGCGTGCCAAGTTGGCCATGAACTCGGTTCGTAGTGTCTTTTCCACATCGTCGACCACGTCTTTTTGCACCGCCCCCATATGGAGCATACGCATTACTACTTCCATTGCGAAGTTTTCGGGCAGACTGGCTAGAACGCGGGAGGAATGGTCGGATTTTATCTTGGAGAGGACTACAGCCGCTGTTTGGGGGTATTCGTTTTTCAGGTAGTTGGCCAGAACGAGTTCGTTTACATTTGCGAGCTTGTCCCACATCGTGCGACCAGAAGGGCCACGGATTTCTTCCATGATGCCGCCGACGCGTTCCTCGCCTAAAACCTTTCCCAGTAACCGTTCTGTGCTTTCGAAACTACCAACCAACGAGCCAGTGGCCGAGAGTTGTTCGGCAAATTCTTGGAAAAGTCGCTCGACTAAATTTGAACTGACAGTACCCAAACTGGCCATGGTTGTTGATAATTCGCGAATTTCTTCATCATCAAGAATCGAAAATAGTCGTGATGCATGCTCATCGGTAAGTGCCAACATCAAAATTGCTGCTTTTTCAGGGCCGGCTAGCCCTCTGATATCTTCCCGTGCGCGCATCTAAAATTAGTCCTGCTGTCCTGCCATTAGTTCTTACCCTGATACATCCAATTACGGATAACTGCTACTGCTTCTTCGGGATGTTTGTCGATAATTTCACCAATTTGTCTCACAGAAGAATCGTTAAGGTTACCCTCGACATTATCCATATTGATAATACTTTTTGGAGCTTGGCGCTGCACTTGCATTTTACTGCCACCTTCTACGTCACCTTCCCCGCCGTCGCTTATAGCGTTCGGATCTATTGGCATACCGTTTTCATCCACTGGGGCCTCTAATTTCGCCACACCGACGCCGCCGCCGGCCGCCGCTAATAGTTGTGGGTCGGTGACAGTACCAGCGCTTGCGCGAGCAATCGCACCTGGGGTGACTTCGAAAATTTTACTGATAATTGGCCGCACAACGAGAAGAATTATTAGTAATCCGACCACGGCTACCGCAACAACCTCTATGAGGCGTTTCACATCACCGGTGGTAAAGCCAAAGAACGTAGTGCGTTCTTCCTCAATTGTTTGTGGCAGAGGTGCAAACTGCATATTTACGACTTCAACTGTATCGTTGCGGCTTCTATCAAAGCCAATAGCCGACTTCACCAGTTTCTCGATGTTTTTTAATTCGGCTTCGCTGCGCGGTTTGTAAGAGGTTTTACCGTCAGCAGATTCTGTAAAAGTGCCGTTGATTAAGACGGCAACGGAAAGGCGGTTAACCGTTCCTACTTCCTTGACATGGTTTGTAATTGTTTTTGAAATTTCGAAATTTGTAGACGCTTCAGTTCGCTGACTTCCCGATTGGGCGCCGCCTTGGTCACCGCCCAAATTAGGTGCGTCGGGCAGATTTTGGCCGACGGTTACCGCGTCCTGTTTAGCTTCCGAAGAACTGGAGGATTCTGTAATACTTTGTTCGGATCGTACTACTTGGCCTTCTGGATCGTATGTTTCCTCTTGTGTGGTGGTTCGGTCGAAATCCATATCGGCGCGTACTTCCGTTCGCACATTGCCGATACCAACGCTTGGCTCCAGTAATTGTTCGAGCGTGCGGGACATTCGAGCTTCGAAGGCGACCTTCCTTTCGTTGGAATCTTCTGCCGAACCCTGTCCTTTGCCTTGTTCGGAGCCTTTTGCGAGCAGGGCGCCACGATGATCTACAATAGAGATGCGGCCCGTCGTCAGCGACGGTACTGCATTAGCTACCAAATGCTGGACTGCCTTAATTTGCGAGCTATCCAGGCGAACGGCGCCACGCATGCGAAGAATTACCGAGGCGCTTGGCTCCACTTGCTGACGGCTAAATAGCTCGCGCCGTGGCAAGACCAGATGAACGCGCGCGCCATGCACTGATTGGAAGCCGGCGATGGTGCGAGCTAATTCACCTTCCAGGGCCCGAACCCGGTTGATGTTTTGTACGAAGCTTGATGTGCCGATAGATTGTTCACGATCGAATAACTCGTAGCCGATAGAGCCACTGGCCGGTATACCCTGCTGCGCTAAGCTGAGTCGAAGCTGATTGACCTCTTCTTGAGGTACTCGAATTTGCGTACCGTCCTTGGTGACCTTATGGCGGACCCCCGTTGCTTGCAGTTGTGCAACTATTTGATTGCTATCGCGGCTATCCAAATCGGTAAAAAGCACAGCCATTTGGCCAGTACTCAGTCGGTTAAACATAAATAAGAAGAATCCAATCAAAGCAAGCGTAACGCCAGCCATAGCTACAAGTCGGCCAACACCAAGATTTCTGATCGTTTCGAAAAATGAGTTCACGGCAATTTACCTTATGCGCAGCGTGTCGCCAAACCCGTTAGCTAATTAAATTCTCATCTCTAGTAGTAGAATGCAAAAGCGTCGCCAAGTAGCACTAATTTCTTAAAGACGAACCCCTTTACAGTCCCTACATTTGTGAATGTAAAACAAATCGAAATAAAAATGAAGTTAAAACTGGGCAAAAGTTGCCGACTAAGCAAAATATTTTAAGATAAGGCAAGCGAATCTTAAGGAAAAACATTAATTAGTAGGTTGTTAGTCAAAAAATAGTTCTATAAACGCAATTTCTTAGTGTAGTGAATATTTGGCTTTGATTTGGTAATAAAACCGGGAGCGATAGCTAAAAATCAGTTGTTAGCTGCAGGGTAGGGTTTTTGTTGTGTGCCTTGGTATGACGAGAGATGGCATCTGGAACTGATTAAGACGGGTTACTCGCAGATCCAGTTAGTCCTGACGGTGTATGGCTTGGCCTGTACTTTCAAACCTTTTTTACCTTAGTTCATAATAATTACAGGCTTATTTTAGGCTTAGAGTACCGCCTCTATTGTTGAATAACACCAATCCTTTACGACGAACAAGCCAATGATAGGTGCCTGCCTTGGTACAGATTAGCAGCGGTAATTCGGCCCGCCGTGGGTTAGAAAGTGCATATCCAAATTTGTATCAGCAATATCTAAACCTGCATATGTTTTTAGGTGCTTTCAGGTAATAGCTAGCAGAAAACGACGTGCTTTACGCGCGTTATGGGCCCAATTTTTAATCACTGATGTAATTTACTATCGGATGATCCTGACTAATTCATCGAGCATCTCATCGCCTGTTGTGATAACCTTAGTATTGGCTGAGAATGCCCGTTGAGTAATGATCATACGCGTAAATTCATCCGCAATATCCACTGTTGAGGCTTCAAGGGCCGAGGGCGCAACTACACCTGCACCTCCCGTTTTAGCAGTTTTTATCACCGCGAAGCCTGAATTTGTAGTTTCTTGATAGACATTGCCTGTTTGTTCAACCAAACCATTGGGATTAGTAAAGGTGACGAGCGGAATTTGGTTGAGATCGCGGGTTTCGCCATTGTCAAAATTAGCGTTTATTATGCCGTCTGCGGATACGCTCACACCGGTCAGTGAACCAAACTGTCGTCCATTTGTATTCACAAAGTTTGGCGTAAATGCTCCTTCGAATTGTGTAAGTCCCGTAGTTGTGTTCACAGTGCCTAAGTCGAGCGTTATTGTTACACGATCATCAGTAGCACCAGTGCCTAAGCCAGTAGCAAAGCTATTGTCGTGATCAACATCAAATGTGAACCCGTCGTTTCCGGTCTTTAGGGCTGAATTGATTGTCCTACCTGTAAGGTTAGTAGAGTTTAGAGTGCCATCCGCGTTGAAGACTACTTGTCCTAAAATATTAGTGCCGGTGCCGCTTACAACTGCATTACCCGCGGTGTTAATAAAACTTCGCGTGGCCAAGGTTGATGATAATTGCCACGTATTAGCAGCGGCTAGCTTTGTAAATCTAAAGGTTAATTGGTCAGGAGCGCCTTGTTTGTCGAGTACACCGACTGCTAGGTCAAATGTTGCCCCGGTCGCTGCTGAAGATTGCAAATTCGCGCCAAGGTCCACTGTAGATGTAGCAATAGGTGCAACGGATGAGGCCGCGACATTAACAACTTCTAATTGAGTCAAAATATTAGTGGGCTGGACTACGCCATTGGTAACTGGGAAACCAAATAAGAAAAAGCCACCCGTATTGGCTAAATTTCCATCTTTATCGGGGCGGAAAGAACCGGCGCGTGTAAAAGAAAAATCGCCAGTACCATTCGCATTACTATTTACGACGAAAAAACCCTGACCGCCGATTGCGAGGTCTGTGGAGCTGTCGGATGCTTCTAGGAGGCCCGGAGCATCGATTTCTCGGGTTACTTTGGACTGCACGCCACCAGGTGAATGCAGAGTGAGCGAAGACTGGGTTGTGACTAGGGTCGAAAAGCGCGGCCGAATGGCTTTAAAGCCAGTTGTATTCACATTCGCGATATTATCGGCAATTTGACCGAGGGCCTGACTTTGCGATAAAAGCCCGGATACTGCTGAACGAATTCCACCGAAAAGCGACATATTTGTTTACCTCTTATCTCCCGCCTTACTAGGGGCGGCTGGTTTTGTTTTCCCTGTGACTGGGGTCACGGCTATGATTTTCTGCGGCTAAGTTTCTACGTTGCCGGATCTTGCTCAGGTTCATTAATGTTTGTGATGCTATTCAGGGACACCGGCACGGTGCCGATGTTCAGGATCGCTGTAGAGCCGTCGAATTCGACACCGGTGACTTTACCGGTGATGCCGAAAGATGGAGAGATCGGCTGGTCATCAGAATTCACAGCGTTCACATTAATTTGGTATTGGCCGTCCGGTTGAGCCACGCCGCTGCTGGATTTGCCGTCCCAGACAAATGCATGGGTGCCCGGGGTCCTCTCTGCCTGCCCAAAAAATACTACATCACCGGCTTGGTTGGTAATCGATATTGTTCCAGCTTGAGCGGCTTCAGGTAGAGTATAGCTGAATGTTGCCTTGCCGTTTACTAGCATATTGGATTTACCGGCAGCGGATACTTCTTTACCGATGTAAGAAACCGCCGAAATAGCCATATTGTTCTGATTTAGTTCGATAATACTCTCAAGGTTCTTGTTTTGCTGTATGGCCTGTTCGACGGAACTGAATTGTACCAACTGGTTGGTGAATTCATGGGTATCGAGCGGCTCCAGCGGGTCTTGATGTTGAAGTTGGGCGGTAAGGATAGTCAGAAAATTATCGAGATCTGAGGTTAGTTTCGAAAGAGCTGCTCGAGAATCCGACGTTGAGCCGCCAGCGAGAGCGTTAGCGGTTGAAGAAAGGGCTGCTATATCTGACATAATCTAAACTCCAGCTTTAAGCATTAGACTTCCACATCGATCACGTCATTGGTGATGATGTTGCGGCTACCAGATGCTTTTTCGTTAGCATCGTCTTCTGTTCCCTGATCTTCTTCACTGCCTGCTTGTCCATTGCTGTCTTTTCCAAGCGCCTGCTCAAAGCTTTTCGCTTGTTGTTGCAAGGTGAAGCTGAGGCTTGATGAATCTGCGTTCAGGCCCGCCTGTTGAAGTGATTGCTGCAGACTTTTTGCATCTTGCTTCAAGAGATCAAGAGTGTCTGAACGTTCGGCGGAAATCACTGCATTGAGCCTGCCATCATGGGCGACTTCGAGTTTGACCTCGATCCGGCCTAATTCGGCGGGCTTGAGTTGAATGCTGATGCGGTCTGTACCTTGACCAATGGCACGTTGTACCTGGACCGATACCTGTTCACTAATAGATCTGGGTGGCAGCTGAGGTTTAGCACGCTGCGGTTGTGGCATGTCGGTTACACGTTGTGTTTGCTGTTGGTCATTATTGGGTACACCAAAACCGATATCACCACTCAAGGGTTGTGCACTCTGTTGGCTGATGCTGCTATTGGCGCGTGCCAATGTCGCGGCGAATAGATTATTGCGTTGCGTGGCGGTAGCCGCGGCCTGCTGGGCGGCTTGCTGACCGCCGGTTAGCGCTCCTTGAGCATCTAGCTTAACTTGGTTAGAAGCTTGATTAGAGGAATTGCCATGTTGATGGCTGTTAGCGCTGGGTTTGCCGCCTTGGCGGCTAACGAGTCCGTTTGAATTTGATTCCGTGCCGTTACTGGCCAAATCGCCAGAGGTTAGCCGGTTTGCTTCGCCGCCTAGGCGGCCGTTGAAGTTGGCTTTACTGCTTTTGTTGGTAACGAGCTCGTTAGAATTTGGTTCGATCCCTCCACCAGCTAAATTGCCAGCAGATAGCTGGGCTGTTTCGCTACCCAAGCGGCCGTGTTGATGAGCATTGGTGCTGGGTTTGCCACCTTGGCGGCTGTTAGCTCCGTTGGTGGTGGGTTTGCCGCCAGGGCGACTAACTAGAACGTTCGAATTTGTTTCAACGCCATTGTTAGCTAAATCGCTAGCAGGCAACCGTGCTACGTCACCGCCGAGGCGGTTGTTTTGATTGGCCTGTGCGGTTACAGCCGCACTGGCAGCAAGGTTAGCGGAAGGTTGCGACGCCAGTTCTCCCGAGGCAGGAATGACTTTTGCTCTTAATTGAGTGTTGCCGTTGCTGTTCGGCACTCGTGTCATAACATTGGGGCTGTTTTCTTGCACTTTCACTGACTGGAGCGGTTCCGACGTTTGCTGTTGGACCGTTTGTGGTGTCCGAGAGGGTTGGGCAGTATTATTAGCCTCACGAGTAATATTTACCTCACGAGAGACTGTTGATTCACGAGCGATAGTTGACTCACGAGCTGTACTTAAATTGATTTGGCTTTCTGTGACGATTGGGGTAACTAGGCTGCCACTGTCAATGCTTTCTAAAGGATACCCGACAACTTTTTTGTCAATACTTGAGTCATCCTTATCCACACTCAAGTCATCCGTACTGGCTGTGTCGTCGCGTTCTGGACGGTCGCCGGTTACTTCAAAGCCGTCGCCATCTATTTCGTTATGCGATAAGTGGTCGTCTTCGACAATATTATATATGGATCCGTTGTCTTTTTCTGAGCGAATGTCGGACGGGTTGGCTCTATAACTTTCTTTATGTAAAGAAAGCGAGAGGTTGAACTCCTGCGCAAGGCCTGCATACGCTACCTGAGAGAGATTGTTACCATTTAGAAATTTAGAAAACAGTTCACGGCCATCGATTTTACCTTCGGCATTTAATTCGCGATGTTTTTCACTGCCGCTGGTAGCGTAAAGCTTTTCAATCGGTGAAACGGTGATTGGCAAGTTCATTGTGGTACCCGAAATTTTTTTGTCTGCCTCTTAAAGAGCAAGCAACGGGCCAATTTAATAAGTATTTGTTTTTTATGGAAAAAATTTAATTTTGTGATTTATGCGAGCAGGCAAATAGTAGCGCGCGCGGCAAAAAATACACGCACGTTACGGCAGATATTACCGTCTAGGAGTAGGATTCTTGAATTACGTCCTTACTCCTCCCCATTTCGCGCGATGCGCTCGCGGATTCTCCGCGAAGCATCCCTAACCTTATAGCGAGTGTTTTAAATTAGCACCGCCTTCGGGTTAGGCTTAGATAGACTCGTCAATAGCCTCTTCAACCGGCAGTGCACCTTTTCCTGGCTCCTTAGCCTGCTCTGGTGGTGCTGCTTGCTCTTGCATTTGACGCACTAATTCCTCAGTCGGAATAGTCTCCACCACTTCCTCCGTCCTGGTGTCTACAATCTGAAGAAATACTCGATTCAGTTCGGCGTCAAAATTGATTTGAGTGCGACGACCGCTCACCAGCAAGTTTTTCACTACTTCTTGGGCATTAGTAACTTGGTCGAGCTGCGCGCCGAGCCTGTCCTGCTGGCGTTCGCCCCCTGTTCCGCCCGTTTCTGCGGTTAAATTGACGGTCGTTGCAGGATTGCTCTGTAAAGCGTTATTGCCGACGCTTACCTGTGAAGCAGTATTATTAGCTTGCGATTGATTGGCTTGCGATGACGACGTTGTCAGTGTCGTGATTGGAAATTCCATTTTAATCCCCGATTTGGCCTTCTGCCATCTCCTGATAGACAATCCGCTGCTTTCTCGTTTCATTCCCTCTTAACGAGCTGCGCATTTGGGTTTCGCTCTGTCCCTCGTTTTATGAAAATTCTTCCATGCTGCGAGAAACGCTAACGGAAATCCGATGGGCCGTAGTTATGTTTGATGACCATGATCGGCTTTCCACGCATTGAAGATGCAACCGCTATGCCACTAACTTAAGGCTTTAAAAAAAAACAATTTAGTTAAAAAACGGTTACAAGCACACCGGAATCCAGTAGGTAATTAGCGCACTAATAGGCAGAAATTACCCAGTGAAACGTCCCAGCTGGGCAGGTTTTGCCGGGCAGGTTTTAGGGTGGTCGCGATATATATAAGCCGTATATTCGTAGAGGCCATAATCTAAGTAAAATTTTAAATGCGTGGAAAGGTCCCTTTTTATAAAGGCGGCGAATTCAGTTTTACCCAGGTGAAAAAGGTCATTCCGCTCCCAGTCTACACTCTTTGACATTACATTCACTGCCATGCCATTTCCCACGGATGGCCAGGCTATGCGCATTAAATTGCGCATATATTCGAACATTTTACCATAGGCTAAACCTCGTTTTTCAGTGAAAACGCCGTTCATGACGAGATAATCGACTCTCGGTAGTTGATTTTGGTCGATTAAAATATCGGTTTCGATGAAGTCCCGTTCAGGCCATTTTGAGCGGCATAATGCTATGAATTTTGGTGAAATGTCTAATCCAATATAATCTATGTGGTTGAGTTTCTCGGCTTCGATGAATTCAAGTAAATGGCCGGCTCCACAGCCAAAATCAAGCAACTTCAAAGGACGAGGGGCGGGTTCGGCTATAACCCCCAACATAATTTTGTAGCGGGTTGCAGCATCTTCTTTGTTTGGCCAATCGACACCCAAATAGGTGTCGCCATGAGTTTCGAGGCATTTTTCATAATGCTCGACGATTTCGTAATAGGCGGGGTTTACTTTCGGGCCGGTCATAGCCCCCAAGGATTGCACACGAAACCGCAAGAAAAAAGGGCCTCAAGTTTAGCGGCTCACGCTTAAAGTTTTGCGGAGCCGCAAATGGTTTTTTTAGTCAAGGATTGCTAAACCAATACCGGTTTGCCCGTAACCATTACCGTTATAAAGCATAAACCGTTGGTCGCCGTGGTCAAAAATATGAGGATAGCAAATCATTTTACTATCCCAGCCACTTTCTGAGGCAGTAATTCCTGCCTCTTCGTCCCGTCTTTTCCAATTCATAGCGTCGCGTGATTCGGCGTATCCGATTCGGTAGTTGAAATTGCTACCCCGGAAACAAAACCACATTCGCCAGAAATCTTTGTCCTTTACAACACTTGGGCAAGCGATTGCAATTTCGTTCGGTTGGAAAAAATCAATCGCGACGGTGCCATCGCAAAGCCAATTGATGCCGTCGAAACTTTTCGCATATCTAAGATTATAGGTTGAAGTGGGTGGTTCGCCAGGTAGCCAGTTGAGCCCAGATAGGTACCAAATATGCCAACATTCCGTGTCTACCGCTACATCGTGACTAGCAACGAAATACGGATCGGAGGGATTACGATCCAAAATAGGACCATCTGAGTAACGCTCGAAAATACCGTTCGGCTCTGCTTGTACGGCGAGGCCGATTGAATTGTGGAACGGGACGCCAATAGATTTGTTCCAGCCGATATAATATAGGCGTTTTTCTGTGTTGTGGCGGACTAAGGAGCTTGCCATGACACCATCCATATCAAACGCACCGATTTTGCCCGGTGCCAAAATAGGTTTATTGGCTTCTGCGAGAATAATATTTGGTTTTTCGATATCTATTTCGAACCATCCGACATGGGATCTATTGCGGATATCGCGGGACGTATAATAGATCCGAAATATATTGCCGGAGACATGATCAGCAATCGGCACGGAGGCGTGACTTTGGGCCCAGTCTTTATCACCATTTGGTGTAAATATATTTCCAACTTTGCGCCACTTCATCAAAGTGATCTCAGTCGGTTGCTCGGTACCTTGGATTTTTCTGTTTGTTTGGCGGGGAAAACGGCTTGGTCGGCTGTATCCTTGAGAACGAGGGCGCCGGCACCAATTACATTTTCAACTCCGATAGTGATATTATCGCCGACAGTTGCATTTACGCCAAGAAAACTTCCGCGCCCAATACGTGCTGCGCCTGAGACAACCACGTGACTGCATAGGAACACATCATCGCAAATTACGGCATGATGGCCGATATGGTTGCCGCTCCACAAGGTTACGTTTTCGCCAATTTTGGCATGTGGTTGGATAGTATTATCTTCAAGTAAAAATAAATTGGGGCGTGGCTCGAAGTCTTTCCAAACGAAAGCGCGGCTGGAAACATAATGGGCGATATCATATCCCGCTGTTTGAGCTAGCTTTACTTTTTCACGTCGCACCGAGTTCATTTTGTCGTATCCGACGGCTGCAAAGAAATCAAATTCTCCGGGAGGAAACTGTTCTGTGGCATTTTCGAACGCCACCGCAGGTAGGCCAAATAATTCCGAGCGGTCTAGGTAGGCGTCATCAACCGTAAAGCCTGCGACTTCATATGAGCTGTCCTCGGAGAAATAGTAGTGCGCTACTTCTGCTATTTGACCTATACCGAAGATGATAAGGGGTTTCATAGTGAAACCCTAAACCAGTGTAAGGCGCTGACGCAAATTATCCGATTGAACGATAGGCCTTGGCGAGTGATAGACTGGCGGAAGAATGGTTAAGGTAATTCTAGAAAAAGGGTTAGCACTGCGGCAGGCGGGCAATCACGTCGCGGCTGAGAAGGTTTTTCGACAGGTCCTTGAAAGGGAGCCCGAACAGCCCGATGCACTCCATATGCTCGGTTTGACCCTCCATGCGCAAGGACGGTTTGCCGAAGCTGCACCCGCTATTGATAAAGCAATAGCCCTACTGCCTGATCAGGCCATGTTTCATACACATGCAGGCGTTGTGGCTGCTGCTTTGGGAACTATTGGCCCAGCGGTCGAACATTACAAAATGGCAATCAAATGTGACCCGAACTATACGGATGCGTACAATAATTTTGGCGTATTACTCGATGCCATTGGGCAATATGATGAGGCGCTCCAAATTTTGGATCAGGGACTCTCGCGTAATCCTAAGGCTGCAACGCTTTATGCTAACCGAGGAAAAGTGCTTGTGAGGCTTGGTCACATTGTGGACTCACAGTTGAGCTATGAAAAGGCACTGGAGATCAATCCCTCTTTGGCAGAGGTGCACAATAATCTTGGTAATTTATTGAAGCGCCAAGGACATTATGCCCAGGCAATAGAGAGCTTTAAGCGTGCGTTAGAGCTTCGGCCCGACTTTATAGAGGCAAGCTACAACAAGGCACTTGCGTTGGCGGCGGCAGGTAGCATCGATGAAGCAGATCAAACGCTTGAGGTGTTAATTTCTACGCGACCTGAGCCGCGTTTCTTAATTGCTCGGGCTGGCTTGATGCCGGTGATTCCAAAGTCGGTTGCAGATATTGCAGTTTGGCGGCAGCGGTTCGAGGAGGGTTTTGGCCTTCTAATCGAGAAGCGAGTTTCTTTGCCCGGGGACCCCTTAGAAGTACCGGTGATGAATTTTCATCTTGCTTATCATGGTGAAAACGATAGACGAATTATGGAAAACCAAGCGACTTTTTGGCAGCAAGCCTGTCCTTCGCTTTGTTTTACCGCAGCCCATTGTCAGAAGCCTTCAGAGACCGGCAGTAGTAGGCGCCGCGTAGGGCTTTTTTCACGGTATTTACGAAGTCACGCAGTTGGTTTCACCGTTGAGGGCTTGTTGGCTGGACTGAGTACTGACGAATTTGAATTTGTGTTGATAACAATTTCTGGCGATGAAGATGATGTCTGGAATACCCTTGCAAGTCAGACACATAAGGTTCTAAGTCTGCCATATGATTTGATAATTGCCCGCCAAAAAATTGAATTAGCCCAACTGGATATTTTAATTTATGCCGACATTGGCATGGACCCTCTCAGCTATTTTATGGCTTATGCTCGCTTAGCGCCGGTCCAGTGCGTCCTCTGGGGGCACCCAGTTACAAGTGGCCTGCCGCAAATGGATTATTACCTCTCCAATGATTCTGCTGAACCTGATGATGCTGCAAATCATTATACTGAAACCTTAATTCGATTAGGCGGCATGCCTACATGTTATCGTCGTCCATTTATTGACGAACGTAAATGTCGATCCAATTATGGAATCTCGGAGGATGGGAACCTTTATCTTTGCCCGCAAAGTTTGTTCAAAATTCATCCGGAAATGGACGCTGCCTTAGCCAAAATCTTACAAGGTGATCCTACTGGGCAACTGGTGATCTTTCATGGAAATGCAAAGATTTGGACGGAGAAATTATTGCAGCGTTGGATGCCGTTGTTTGGAGAAGCAATCTGCCGTGTTGTTGTCCTGGAACGAGTGAGTTGGCAGGAGTTTTTAAATATAATGTCTTTGGCAGATGTAATGTTGGACACTTGGCCGTTTGGTGGTGGCAACACAAACTATCAAGGCTTTTCTGCGGGCCTTCCTATTGTAACTTTTCCAGGCAAATTTCTTCGTGGGCGAGCGGCAATGGCCCTCTATCAGCATATGAAGATTGATGATTGCGTAGCTGGTTCGCCGAAAGAATATGTTGAAATCGCAATTCGATTAGGCCGAGACGCTGATTTTCGAACATCTGTGTCTGAGAAAATACTTGAAAGATGCCCGATTATCTTTGACGATCAACGTGTAGTGAAGGATCTCGCTAAATTTCTGAGATCGGTACCACTAAGTAATTGATATGTAATCACTTTTCCGAGAGGCTCGACGTCACCATCTGGCTGGTCAAAATAAAGATGCCGATTTTTTTATACTTGCTAATAGTTGATCGTGTGCCTGATCGATGTCAAGGAGCCCACTGTCCGCTTTGAAAGCGATAAGGGCTTTTATAAATCAGTTAAGACAAAAGTTGCGGACCGTGCGAAGAAAATTCTAAGATAGGGAGTAGTTGTATAGCTTGCACGATTTCATGGTCCAGGCTGTTAAGTACTAACACTGAGAGCGAATTTCTGAGGCGATTCTATCGGCAGGTTCACAGGAGAGGCGGTGCAGTAGGCTCCAATTCGAACCCTGCCAATCATTTAAAAATCGCAGGGACATGCCGTGTGTTTCAAAAGCTTCTGTAGCGTAGATGTCTCGTCCGCCTTGTACGTTTAAGTAAGTTTTGGCGCCTAAGTTTTTAGCGATTGCAATAACCCGGTCGACACCTTTCAATTTAGGTGAGATGTCCAAGGTACTCGTCCTGACAGTTACGAATGGCAGGTTCAGCATGTGACAAGTTAGGCCGAGGGTTGTCTCGAGATATTCAGCGACTGGAGGTGTAGTGTCTTGAATTGTGCTCAGCAAGTCGATAGGGCAATTATCTAGAGATGGAAATTTGTGTGTTCGGCGAACCATTTCTGCAGGAGCATTGCCTGTAAACCTGAGTTTACTTATTTGGGTGCTAGTCCCTACCTTTTGCAGTGGTAGCGTGAGCCACCGTGCCTCACCTTTGCGACTGGGTAGACGGTTGCGGTGAACCCAGCCGCGCCGCGGAAATTGTACGCAATCGAAAATTGCTACCAGGTCCGCCGCTGCGAATAAGCGAAAATAGCCCGCATAGGGCATAAAATAAGGCTGCATTACGGCGACTACGGTCATATATAGATCATAGCGGTGCCCGGCCATTAGTACCAAGTCTGTTTCGCTTACGGCAAAGCCACTGTAAAGTTACAGTATGGAAGATGCTGTCATCTCCACTTCGCACAAGGCTCTTGGGAAATATCGGCGCGGGCGGCATGGGGAAATCAGTTTGGTTGGTGGTATCACACGGCCCCGATTGGCGACGGTTGAGACGCCGCAGTGATAGCCCTTGGTGCTCGATGATGCATTTATTTCGGCAAGCTAAACAAAATCATAGGCGACCTGTTGTATTATCATTTGACAATGAGTTGGCCGTGCTTTTGCAACACTTCGACTGAGTCTGATCAATTCTAGTGTCGTATATTTATTCAATTGGTTGAAGAGAGCTTTATGGACGTGGACAAATTCGATATTCCACTTATGCGACCGCGATTGCCTAATGCTGAGGCAGTCGTGCCCTATCTTTCTGAAATTGATATAAACCAGTGGTACAGCAATTATGGTCCGTTGGAGCAACGATTACGGTCTCGGTTTGCCAATATGTTTTCCGTAGGGCCCGAGAATGTAGTGTTAACAGCAAATGGTACGCTTGGTTTAACCATGGCATTGCGAGAAGCCGCGAAGGGATTAAGGGGGCTTTGCGTCATGCCTTCTTTTACTTTTGCTGCAAGCGCCCATGCAGCCGTGGCTGCCGGTCTCACGCCGCATTTTGTTGATGTGGACCCGGTTAGTTGGGGATTGGATCCCGATAATGTACGTCAATATTTAGCTGGTTTGGGTGAAAACGTGCGAGCGGTGCTACCGGTGTCGCCATTTGGTGCCCCCTTGAATGTCGCTGCTTGGGATAAGATTGAACTAGAAACCGGCGTTCCTGTAATCATAGATGCTGCTGCCGGTATTGACACGATCACGCCGGGGCGATGCCCAACAATTGTGAGTCTCCATGCCACCAAACCACTTGGTATTGGTGAAGGTGGTCTCATTATTTGCGAAGATGTGGACCGGGCACGTGAGCTATTCTTCCATACGAATTTTGGATTTAGAGGCAGACGAAGTGCAGAATCCATGGGTTTCAATGGCAAGCTTAGCGAATATAGTGCAGCAGTTGGGCACGCGGCCTTGGATCAATGGGAAAGAACGCGTCGCCAAAATATTGACTGTTCGGTACTTTATGCTGAGGCTCTGCAAGAGCTTGATGGGATCGTATTCGCACCTGGTTCGGATGCTACTTTTGCGAAATCAACATTCAATATTTTACTTCCTGAAGGTAACCTTGATGATGCTATTACCTTTATGAACGCGCAAGGCATCGAGGTCCGCCAATGGTGGAGTAAAGGCTGCCATCGGGAGCCAGCATTTGAAAACTGTTCGAGTGGCGAATTGCCTGTGACTGAAAAATTAGGAAGGCGTGTGCTGGGTTTACCGTTTTTTTCCGGTCTGACGGCACAGGAGATTGGCCGCGTTCGGTCAAGCTTGGAATCATTTATATGATAACTGATTTGCTGGGAAATTTGTTCCTGAGTTGGCAAGACTTGCCCGGCAGAAAAGATTAAGTGTCTATTGCCAAGTAACGTTCTACCTAAAAAAACTAATATTAAACAGTAGCTTAAACATTTTTTGCTTGTGGCATGTCCGTTGCGCTTAATGAAGTAAGTTCGGCGCTCACTGCGATAATTCGGTCGCTTCTTCAAAGACCTTTTGCTGCTGTTGGCGCCCATTGTCACAGTCAGAAAGGACACGGCATATGGCAGACAAAGTTAACCTATCGGCTGCAGTTCGAACCAATTTATTGACCTTGCAGAAGACTGATCGTGTGATCACCCAAACGCAAGATCGACTTGCTACTGGTTTGAAGGTCAATTCCGCTCAAGATGATGCAAGCGCTTTTTTTAGCTCGCGTGCGTTGACATTTAGAGCGGACGATTTGAACAGTATTAAAGAAAATATCGATCTTGGTATCAGCACAATTACCTCTGCCTTAAATGGTATTGACGCTATTACCGAGTTGGTTGAACAGGCGAAAGGTCTTGCCAATAATGCTAAGGCTACGGGTTCTCTTACAGAACGGTCTACTCTCGCAAAGCAATTTAATGACATTCTGAGTCAAATCGATGATTTGACTAAAGATTCTAGTTTCAATGGTACCAATCTTTTAAAAACGACACCGGACAATCTAATTGTTGATTTTAACGAGAATGGATCAAGTAAACTTACGATAACTGGTCTCGATATGACCACGGCTGCTGCCGGCTTGAACATCGCTAACGCGGCCAATAACTTTGGCTCGACTGCGAATGTTAATGTAGCAATTACTGCGGTTAATGCTGCGTTGGTGGAGTTGCGCGCCAATGCGTCGACCCTAGGTTCAAATAGTAGTGTGCTGACAGCCAGATTGAATTTTACTGAAGATCTCTCGAATACTTTGTTGGAAGGTGCAGGAAAGCTTACATTAGCTGATCTCAACCAGGAAAGTGCTAATTTGTTGTCGCTTCAGACTCGGCAACAATTAGGATTAAACTCTCTCGCGCTTGCTTCGCAAAGCGAACGGGCTGTGTTGGCGCTATTCGGGTAGGTCATTCCCGCAGTAAGTTAGCACCTAAATTAGACTTTTATCTCACCGGCTGGGCAGAAAGTTCCCGCCGGTGGGAAAAATTTGCCGTGTAGGCTAGGTAAATTTTTACCGTTCTTATCATGCGTTTCAAACTTAAAATCCCATAATTTCAATAACTTGGATTGGCATGATGGGTAGCACACCTGATGGCACGGCAGTTGCTTCCTAACAAGTCGAACCTAGCCCGTTCTAGATAGAATTGGGGCCTTGAAATGGAGAAGCCAATTCAAGGTGTTTGCAGCCGCAGAAGGCGGTTGATCACATAGTCCTAGAATAGGAGTCTACCATGGCAGATGTAACCCTAACAAAGGCTGTCCGGCAAAACCTTTTAACCCTTCAACGATCGTCTGGTCTCATTGATCGAACACAGGATCGTCTAGCTTCTGGTTTAAGGGTTTCCTCCCCTGTTGATGACGCGGGTGCGTTTTTTACTGCTCGCGCATTGTCAAACCGGGCAGATGATTTTTCCAAACTTCGTGGTGATATTGATGTATCTATCTCGACTGTAAATGCAGCTCTAGACGGCATCGACGCCATTACGGAATTAGTAGAGCAGGCTAGGGGGCTTGCAAACAATGCTAAGGCTACGGGTTCTCTTACAGAACGGTCTACTCTCGCAAAGCAATTTAATGATATTCTGACTCAAATCGATAATCTCACCAAAGATGCCAGTTTCAACGGTACCAATTTGTTAAAAGCGACACCGGACAACCTGGTGGTTACTTTTAATGAAACCGGCACCAATACTTTGACTGTTACTGGTCTTGACTCGACAACGGCTGCTACCGGTTTGAATGTTGCTAACGCGGCTAATAACTTTGGTGCTGCTGCTAATATTAATGTTGCTCTCACAGCAATTGGTAATGCGTTGACCGAATTGCGCACCAATGCTTCGACTTTGGGTTCGAACTCAACGGTTCTTCAAACGCGATTGAACTTCTCCGATAGCTTGATCAATACCCTCCAGGATGGTTCAGGTAAATTAACTCTGGCCGATCTCAATGAAGAAAGTGCTAACTTGCTTGCTCTGCAAACACGTCAGCAATTGGGTATTAATTCGTTGGCTCTTGCGTCTCAGAGCGAACGAGGAATTTTGGCTCTCTTTGGCTAAATTCGGTTAAATGCCGAACTAAGTGCGGGGGTCCCTTTTTGGGGCCCCCGCGTTTTTTTATGGTACGCTAGTTGTCTGGCAAAAAGCATCGGCTGGCAAAAGGATAGAACTATCGCTTTCTGGGCTCCACTTGGTATAAAAATTGAATAGGATTCAATGTTGTATTAGAAGCCTTATCTAAATTGTTTTACTCCAGTAAAATGAAGGTTTACGGAATAATGCCGTTAAAAATTGTTTTAAGAGCTGGCGAAAAGATAGCAATTAACCAGGCTGTTATTCTAAATGGTGGAGAAAAAGCAGAGCTTGTACTTGAAAATAAAGCAAGTATACTGAGAGAGCGGGATATAATGTCATCAAAAGAGGCGGATAGTCCTGCTAAACGTATCTATTTTTTGGTTCAAATGATTTACATGTTTCCGGAAAAAGAAAGCTACTATCATCAGAAATTTAACCAAATCGTAAAACAGTTCGTTGATGCCGTACCCAGTTCCACGCCAATTGTTCTCGAGATTGGGAAATGTATAATTGAGGGGGACGTTTATAGCGGATTGAAAAAATGTCGGAAGCTCATGAAGTATGAAGAAGAGGTTCTAACGCATGTCACAAGCTGAATTAGGTCAGGCTTACCAAACTTCTGGAAAATTAGGTGCGAGTGCTGCACAAAGAGAAGCGAACGCGTTGCTTGAAGCTGCTCGTAAGATGGATGCCTACACCGGTAATCTGGATGATGTCGATGCTTATAAAGCAGCCCTTCGCCTTAATTGGCGGCTTTGGACTATTTTCCAGGCTGATATTGCATCGGCTGAAAACCCGTTGCCAGTCGAAATTAAGGAAAACATCCTTAGTCTTAGCGTGTTCATAGATAAGCATACCGTGGGGGCACTTGCCGAACCCGAAGGTGGAAAACTTAAGGTTTTGATTGAGATCAATAGAAATATTGCTGCAGGATTAATGACTGTTCCTGAAGAGGCAGTAGAGCCTGATCTATTGAAGAGTGAGCCACCAGTGACAGGCGGCGGTGTCGTCGCTTAGTAAACGCGACGTCACTAGACGCGGAATTGAGCTACAGCTTTTTCATTTAAACTAAAGCCCAATCCGGGACTGTCTGGAGCCTTTAGTATTCCGTCCTTAGGTTCTGGCATGTCGATTAAAATTGGCGAAGATCGCGGCATGTATTCAACCATATGGCCGTTGGGTACGCCAGACAGGAGATGCACATGCACCTCCGGTATTACGTGCCCGCAAATTTTCATATGAAAGGCTTCGGCAAGGGATGCTATTTTCCGCCATGGAGTGATACCGCCCACACGCGCAATATCTAGAATAGCGATATTTAGCGCGCGCATTTTGAAGGTGTCTCGAAATTGCACGAGCTGATAGAGGTGCTCGCCGCCCGTTACCGAAATTTCTAATTTTGATGCTAATTCAGCCAAACCTTTGAGGTCTGTATGCGGTAGGGGATCTTCAAGCCAAAATATGCCTACTTCCTCCAACGCGCGTCCTACTTCGAGCGCATGTTTAAAGTCCCAGCTCTCTGTCGCATCGACCATAATTCCCACATTGGGCCCTGCCCCTTTTCTAGCGGCGTGGACGCGTTTTACTTGTTCAGCGGCGGGCGCAGTTTTTGCGAGGCGAAGCTTGATAGCGGAAAAACCATTTGCGGCATGTTGGGCCGCTGATGCTTCCAACTCATCGATGGAAAGACTGTACCAAAGCTCATCGCTAGCGTAGGCTTTTATGCTGTTTTGGTAACCCCCCAGCATTTTGTAAACTGGCTGGCGGATTACTTTCCCGGCGGCGTCCCACATCGCTATATCGAGAGGCGCGATCGCCCAATGTAAAAACCCACCAGGCCCTACCCAGTCAGCTCGTTTGGCCAGCAATTCCCATGCTGCTTCCACATTTATCACATCCATGCCTATAAGGTGTTGGCCTAATTCCTGTGTCGCAACTGCAATGGCGCGGACTAGATCTTCTCGTTGTTTGACGACGTATCCAAATCCTTCGGTGCCGTCACTCGTAGTGACACGAGCGAGTACATGCCAATTCCCATCAACTTTTCTGCCGCCTGCTGCATATGTGCGTCCGAGTGTTACCTTTAAAACCTCTACCTGGACGTTGGTGATTTCCATGTCTAAATTTCCCCCTGCGGGCACTCTACTAAAATCCATTTTTTTAGTTCAGAGGCGAGTTTTATTGTGAGCCCGTCCCAATCGCCGGGTTTTGTTTGGCGACGTAGTCGCATAGTAGGATACCAGGGACTATCTTCACGTTTCAATAAGTAGCGCCAATCGGCCGTATAGCCCAACATAACCCAAACAGGTTTTCCAAGGGCGCCGGCTAGATGAGCTACTGCTGTGTCGACGGTAATCACCAGGTCAAGCGCCATAATGGCGGCGGCGGTTTGTGAGAAATCTGTTAGCTCTGAGGAAAGGTCGTGAAGTGGGGCCAGCGATTGGGGTACACCTTCTTTCTGTAAGCTTACAAAGTGGCAGCCTTCGACATCCAAAATAGTATGCAGAAATTCTGCTGGACAGGACCGCATCCAATCGTCTTGTCGTTTTGAGTTTCCTGACCAGACGAGGCCAACTTTGGGTCTCTGTTCATCAAATTTATTTTGCCATATTTGAGCCAAGTCCTGATCTGACCTTAGGTAAGGTACGGCTGACGGTATTGTTTCCAATTTGGTGTCGTTAATCATTGGAAGGCTCAACAGTGGTATGTGATAATCCGCCTCTACTATTGGATCTTTGGGCGATCGAATAACAATATTTTTATCAAGCGAGTTCATAAGGTCTTTAAGTGCTGGTTGGCATTCAAAAATTATTTTATCAGCGCAGTTGTATAGTGATGGGATGTAACGGCAGAATTGTATGGTGTCGCCAAAGCCCTGCTCTGCTTGGACTAATAAAGACTTGGCCCGGGTCTGGCCGTCCCATCGCTTACTAGAATTTTTTGATTGATGTGCTTCCAAGCGAGCTTCGTAATTGTGCCAGCCCTCCTCAAAGGCGCCGTTTAGAAGCTGGGCAATCCCAAGGCTTTTGCGGAGCTGGGCGTGATCTGGATTCAGCGAAAGCGCTTTTTCGTAAACCGAAATGGCGTCGTCCGGTTTATTAAGGTTTAATAGCGTTAAACCGAGATTTCCATATGTTGCAAAGTCCAGCGGACTTTTTTCCAGTGCTATACGATAATATATAATTGCTTCGTCGAAGCGCTGCATTTGGCGCAAAACATTGCCAAGATTGCGTTCCGCAGCGGGGCGAGCAATATCGGGTTCTTCAAGGTTGAGGGCTTGTTGTAGGGTGCTTTCAGCAGCTTTAAAATTGCCGCAAGCTTGTTGGGCGACGCCGAGATTGTTGAGTATTTCGTATCGCTGCCCAGCTATTTTAAGGGCGGTCTTGAAATGGTCGATTGCCTTATCAATCTTACCTGCGGCGCATAGCGCCAGGCCGAGGTTGTTGTGTGCGTCAGCAAATTTGGGCCGAAGGGTCAGTGCCCGTTCACCGTAGCGAATCGCCTCGTCTAACGCGCCGGTATCTCGTGCAGCGGCTGATAGATTGCAAAGTGCTTCGGCATGGTCCGGGTTAGCCTTTAAGAGCGATCGATAACGCTCTATCGCGCCTTTTTGGTCGCCTATGGTTTGCAGTAATAGCGCCAATTGGTATTGGCCCTCGATATTGTTAGGCTCCCGGGTTAACCCTAATTCATAAGCATTGATAGCCGCTTCGGTTTGCTTGGTATCGAATAAGGCTTTAGCGAAGGTAAAAATTGAATTTGCTGCCGGCAGCTCTTTTTTCAGAGCGTTTTCGCCATGTTCTAAGGCATCTTCGATTTGATCGTTATGCAGCAAGCTGGTGGCAAGGCCGAGCTGATAGGCGCTTACGCTAGGAGCGAGCAATACAGCACGTGACCATGCACCGGCGGCCTCTTCCCAGCGGTTATCGACTCCTAGTGCATTGCCAAGATTGGATGCATAAACTGCACTGGATAAATCCAATTTAGAGGCTTCAGCAAAACATCGAATTGCGAGTTCTGGATTGCCGCCTTTGAGGCTATTTATGCCCCTAAGGTTCCATGCTTCGGCATTAGCGGAAAAGTTGCTAATCAATTGTGCGATGATTAGCTCCGCGCGATCGTGCTCACCGGTATCTATACATTCTAATACGTGATTGAGCACTTCGTTTGGCGATCCGGTGAAATAGCCTTCTGGCGGATCTTCTGGGGGGGGTGCCACCATATTTAGCCGGCCTAGAAAATTAAAATAGGGAGGTCACTTTCTGTGTTGTTTACTTTCAATGTTAATGAAAATAAGAACATTTGGAGATTTTAAACGACGGCCTATAAAAAGTTATTAAGGGTTAGCCGTTGCGCGCGCGAGATGACTTGGAAAGAAGCCTCGAGTTGCACTTGCTCGAAGTTTAACTTGGCGACTGCCTCGGCAGTATCAATATTTTCAATGTCAGCGATTTTGTTTTTGAGGAAAACCTGCACATTCTGGTGTTTTGAACGTTGCGCAGATATTAAGTTCTGATCCAATGCAATCTCTGACGCAATGTCCTGTAAAGTTGGGTTAGCGCCATTGTTCTCGATCGCACGGTTTAACTCTGTAACGGCTGCTTCCACGACCGCGAGTTGGTCTGCTGTTGGTGGGCTCGCAAATGTCATTCGTGCTATATTATCGAGCGAACGAATAAGCTTCTCAAAAGCATCCGCGTTGGCAAGTTGGCCGTACTGAACAACAAAATTATTATCGATGCGCGCAGATAGAAGTGTGTTGTCACCTTCATAGTAGCCAACGTCCGGGCCAGCGTCGAACGCTGGTGGTGATGGGGCTGTATAGGTGCCATTGGCAAGATTAACAGGCCGGGTGTCGGTATTGCCGCCGGCGAATAGAAATCGCTCATTGTCTTTAGCATTTAATATATCAACTGCTTGATCGCGGAATTGCGAAGCAATGCCCGGGATATCGATTACATTGACCGCATCACCGTTTCGAACGCTCTGAAATAGTGAGCGCATCTCACGGGCAATCTCATCTAATCGGTCTACACTGAACAGCATAAGGTCGAGCCGTTGCTCGGTGATAGTAATATTTTCCATAAATTGCTCGGACTTTGCAAGGTCTGCTTTTGCATTGAGAAGACGCTGCGAATCCTCTGCTATTCCAGAAAAAGTTTGTGACCTTTTGCCAGAAGCGACTTGGGTTTGGCTTTCGAACAAACGAGCCTGAGTATTGAGTGTTGCATTTAGGATGATTTGGTTTTGGGCGAATGATCCGATACGACTTACCATTTTTTGAATCTCCTATCGGACGGTGTTGAATAGTTCGTCAAACATGGCGTCAACGACACTGATGATACGAGCAGAAGCGTTAAAGGCTTGCTCCAGAATGATGATATTGGAGAGCTCTTCATCAATATTCACCCCGGAGTCCGCATCGCTTCGAAACTGCAGCGATTCGAGGAAGGATTGGTTGAACTCTTTCTGGGATTGTGCCTCTGCTGCAAGTCCTGCTTGCACGGATAGAATTTGCGCCGCATAACCTGCAATTGTTGTCTGTGCGCCGGAAATACCGCCCACGGAATTGAATGTTTGCTGAACGTCAAAGACTCCAGCAATAGCATTTGCGGCTGTGCTGTCACCTGAGGAGATACCCTTAGCGCCAACGGCAGCTGTGCGGCTCAGAATTCCGCGCGCGGTCAATGTTGGATCATTGGCAATATCAGAACGGACAGTCATTACGTTTGCCTGCGCTCGGTCATCAGTCGACATTTTTATATCGGACAACAGTGAGCCACTATCTGTTATTACGAAGTTATCAAGTCCGCTGTCTGAGACTACCAGCCGGCGGCCTATGCCGTCATTGACCACTTTGGCGCTAATGCCAGCCGCTGCAAGAGTACCGTTTGCCGTAATGTTGGCTGCTATCGTGTCCAAGGTCTGGCTATTAACGTAAGCCTGCGTTGCTGTGCTTCCAGTGCTGATGTTAAATGTTAATGTACCTGACGTTCCGCCAACTGCTGTGGTACTATTCGCCTGCTGAGATGATATGAATGAATTATAGTCTGATTTGTCGGTCACACCCTGAACAAAATCATTTGAGCCAAAGAAATGCCCAAAATTCCGTGTTTCCGCTCCAACTACTGTGATGGCACTATTATTTACATTAATGGCGATGCCGCGCGTGGCGACGCCGGATGTTAGGACTAATTTTCCGTCAGTGTCCAAGGTCGCGGTGCCTGCACCTAAGGCGCCGTTGATGGAAGTCAGAAGCGCGCCTACCGACGTGATCGTATTGAGTCCGGGAGAATCGTAGTTTGCCACTACGTTACCCGTCGTCCTGTCAATAGTAGAAATTCTGATTGTGCCGGTCGCGGTTAACCTATCCGTTGAGGCAAAGCTGTGTGTGCCAGTCAAAGTCGTGGGCGGCGGAAATGCCGTACCAGTATTATGTTGAGAGTTGACTCGGTTGAGGAGGGTTGTTGCCAGCTGGTCGAGCTCTGACTGTAAATTGGGAAGCACCTCATCACGTAGATCGATTAAACCGTTTAATTGGCCACCGGTGATTTCCGGTGTAATGTCGTCGGTCGCCGCTGTTGACCCGTTTATAAAAATTCCGGTGATTGCGCCCGGGTAGCCAGCATCGGTTGGGTTTAAATATTGGGTCACTGCATTGGTCGAGCCAGAGGCGGTATGAGCGACGTTGATTGAAATGCTACCGTTTATGAGTGACCGGCCGCCTTTAGTGAAAATATCTACGCGACCATCGGTGTTTTCGGTCGATTGTATATCGATTATTTCGGAAATTGCTTCTAATTCCCTATCTCGCGCATCCTGTAAGGAGCCAGTTTCTTGATTAAGGGTGAGGCTGCGTGCAATTTGTACATTGAGTTGAGAAACGTTTTGGATGCCTTTATCCAGAAGGCTGGTTAGGCGGGCTATTTCGCTGTCGGCTTCAGCGCGAAGGCGCTGGACGTTGTTGGCCAGTTCTGACACACGGAGTGCAAGCTCGCGTGCTATGCCAACAGCCTCGAATTGCATGGCTTGATTTTCCGGTGTCAGTGCCAAGGCCTCAAAGGCGTTTTTTAGTTCTGTCAGGCTATTGGAAATCGAATTGTCGCTTTCAGGTGTACCGAATAATAGCTGAATTTCCTGAAGTGCTTTATCGCGCACCTCGAAATTGTTTGTAACGCCTTGAGTATCTCTGATTTGCCGTAATAGGAATTCGTTGACGCTACGCGAAATGCGGCTAACTTCTACGCCGGCTCCCCTGCCCAGCAGATTAATGTTGGTGAATTCGACTTTCTTGCGGGTGAAGCCATCCGTATTAGCGTTAGCGATATTGTCGGAGGTGGTCTGCAACGCCCTTTGGGTCGTTTGCAGTCCCGTAACCGCAATTTGAATAGCTTGGGAAAGGCTCATTTCTTGATATCCTTATGACGCAGGTGCTTGTGACTAGGGTTAAATCTCTTTGTTTAGAGTGACGGCTATTTTACCCGCCATTTTTGATTTTTCGTTTTGCGTGATGGTGGACGTACCGTTACTACCATAGCCCGTTGCTGATACTTGTTGGTTTCCGATAGAGGTTGCTATAGTTTCGACGATTTGATGATTAACGGTCATCGCGGCACGTAATGCGTTCACATTCTCACGGACGGCTGCCTCAAAGCGTTCATTAGATTGATCAAGTTTAGTTTTTATATCGGCGTCTATTTCCTCGAGGAATTCCTTGTGTTGGGCGGCATCGCGTAGCTGGAACTCATACATATCAACTAAGGTTCGTTTTGTGGCGACCAATGGCTCTATTTCGGCAATACGGGCGCTTGTCAGCATCTCGTTCTCTTGTTCTATAATTGTAATGATCGAATTGGTGGCATCGATGAGCTCGCTCGCGCGCGCGTTGGGGTTCATTTATTGTATCTCCTGTAACTGCAAGATTTCGCGTTGCACAGAATTGGCAATCCCGAAGCCGCCGGCCTTTGCGGTCGCCTTGCCGTATTCTTGGATCATCATGGAGCGAAAAATTTTCTCGCCTTGGCCACCGCCAAATAGCCCATCAGCTTTAATGCCAGAGAACATAGTTTCGTAAACCATGCTTATGAAAAAGGCCTCTACATCTTCCGCAGCTTTGCGGACCTGGGCCTGGTTCATTTGCTTGGCGTTTGCATCGGTAACTAGCGCAGGCTTGTGGCCTGAAGTTGCGAATTGTGCTTTGGTAAGGCTGGCTGAAATATCCATTAGAGCACCTCTATTTCAGCTTGCATGGCACCTGCAGCTTTAATGGCTTGTAGGATGCTGATCATGTCGCGGGGGCCGATACCGAGGGCATTAATACCATTGACCAGCTCTTGAAGCGTTACGCTATTGGCAAGTAGGGTGAGTTTATTATCTTTGTCTTCCTGGATCTCAATCTTTGTCCGTGGGACCTCTTTAGTTGTGCCTCCGTTTGAGAAAGGCGCAGGCTGCGAAACTTGGGGGGTTTCTGTAATGCGGATAGTCAAATTGCCTTGCGCGATCGCGACGGTACTAATGCGTACGTTCTCACCCATCACGATGATGCCTGATTGTTCATCGATCACGATTTTGGCAATCTGATCTGGCTCGACTAGGAGTTGCTCGATGTCAGTCAGTAAGTCGACAACTTGGTTCTTATAATTGTCTGGGACCACCACTTCGACAGTCGCTGGATCGGTGACGCGGGAGGCGGGTAGGCCAACAAATGCGTTTACCGCGCGGGAAACGCGCCGTGCGGTGGTGAAGTCAGGATTGCGAAGCGATAGTCGGACCCGCTTAAGACCCGCTAGTTTAAAAGGCACCTCACGTTCGATGATTGCCCCGTTCGGGATACGGGCACTGGTGGGAACACCCTTGACGATAGAAGCTGCGGCACCCTGTGCAGTGAAGCCGCCTACTTGTAAATTGCCTTGCGCAACGGCGTAAACTTCACCGTCAGCGGCGAGTAGCGGTGTTACCAGTAAAGTGCCTCCCAGTAAGTTACTAGCGTCACCCAGGGAGGAGACGGTGATATCAATGTTGCTGCCTTGACGCGAGAAGGGAGGTAATTTAGCGGTTACCATCACCGCGGCGACGTTTTTGGTGTCTAAATTATTATCTCGCGCATTGACGCCTAGGCGCTCTAACATGCCGATAAGGCTTTCCTTAGTGAAAATGGCGCTGCCAAGTCCGTCTCCGGTCCCATTAAGACCAACCACCAAGCCGTAGCCGACCAGCAAGTTTTCACGGACGCCTTCGAAATCTACGATGTCTTTAATACGCGATTGGCTTTGTGCAGGTGCTGCAATGAAGGCAATGACACCTAGTATGACTCCTATAACATAAGAGCTTTGGCGAATTTTTCGCCAAATTCTTAGGCCAACCTTCTGTTTTGCCGTGTCCAGCATTAATTTCGCCTTTCATTGGCGCGTTTGTATGCACTTTATTATTAGCGAAGGTCATGCCATTTAGTGAGGATAATAAATTATTGAAAAATATGATAAAAATAGATTACCATTGCCTGGCTGTTTGCGGTAGATGGGCGGTAGGGCAAGCTCTGCCGAGTTGACCGGCAAAGATTGCCTGACGGTAAACCCGTTCTTTAAGGCGGTTTTGCTAAGGTGGAAAAAGCGTTATGGTGCAAGTATGAAGATTGAAAGAACAGGGTCTGCCCGTCCATCGTCACCCGTAAAATCTGCTGGGAAAGCTAGTAAGAGTAGTGGTGAGCAGTTTAGCGAGGCGTTAGATCAGGCGGCTGGCAGTGTTGCCGGTGTTAGTGGTGCTGCACCGACACAGCCTGTCGATGCGCTTCTTTCTATTCAGGAAGTTGATGACGCCATTGACGGTGGTAAACGCCAAGGTCAGCGATGGGGCGAAAGCATTTTAGATAAGATAGAGATGCTGCGTATTGGCTTAATTGGGGGTGTTATTCCGTCGGGGGACTTAGAAACCATCACAAAAATGGTTGAAGAAGGCCGTGGTGAAGTTACTGATCCGGGACTTAATGAAATTCTCGATGAGATTGAATTGCGAGCACGTGTAGAATTGGCCAAGTTGCGTCGCTAACCGAGACGACTTGCCTTAAAAGCTTCAATAATAATTTATCTGTATGTATTACGTTCGGTCTTGTAAGGCTTTGATGTTTTTAGATATAGTTCCACGGTTTTTCTAAAGCATCACTCATACGGGCATGCGCATGTCAGACTCGATTCTACCGCTGGGTTATAAACCTTCTAAAAAAGAAGAGTTTATGAATGCGTCGCAGAGAGAGTATTTTCGCCAAAAATTGTTAGAGTGGCGCTCAAATCTTTTAAAAGAATCCCAAGAGACGCTGGAGAGCCTGCAACTGGAAAATATTGCGGCACCGGATATGGCCGATCGTGCCACTAATGAGAGTGATCGTGCATTGGAGCTCAGAACACGTGACCGTCAGCGTAAGCTGATCGGGAAAATAGACGAGGCACTGCAGCGAATTGAAAATGGGTCTTACGGGTATTGCGAAGAAACGTCTGAGCCTATCTCGTTGCAAAGACTAGAGGCGCGGCCCATTGCAACCCTAAGCGTGGAAGCCCAAGAACGCCACGAGCGTATGGAACGGACACGTCGTGACGATTAAATCAAGAGTGGCAATAGAGTATTGTAAATGTATGAGGCCGGCCCCTTTTAGGTGCCGGCCTCATTTTTAGCGACGGTCTAGCGCTTTGGGAGGAGTAGGAGAGGAAAAGACCGGCGCAAAACTCTCAATTCATTCAATTACTGTGGGCGCATGTTTTAGCTCGCCCTAGAAGGGAAATATTACGTCGACGATCTGCTGGCCGTATCTGGGCTGCTGAACGTCGGTTATATGTCCACGACCGCCATATGCGAGGCGCGCTTCAGCGATTTTCTCAAAAGCGACCGTATTTTGATTATCAATGTCTTGCGGGCGGATGACGCCTGCGATTTGCAATTCTCGCATCTCAAAATTGACCCGGGTTTCTTGCTTGCCGTGGATAACCAGGTTGCCGTTTGGTAAAACTTGAGTGACTACTGCGGCTACCTTGACTTCGATATCTTCTTTCCGTTCAATTTCGCCCTTGCCGTTGCTTCGGTTTGAACTGTCGAGATCGATCAAGTTCGCTGGATTTACTGCTTCAGGTAGAACTTGATTGAGTTGAGTTTGGTAGCCAAGAAAGGCATTGGCAGAAGCGTCCTCTGTATTAGTTCGTGTTCGGTCGGTTTCGTTTTCTAGCTTTGCCGTATCGTCCACATTGACGACAACCGTTACTATGTCGCCAATTTCGCTTGCCCGTAAATCTTTAAAGAAGGCACGTGAGCCTGGCCTCCAAAGCGAGTTGGCTTCGCGGTGTGCGGCCACTGGTTTCGGCATTGGCATGCTGACCGGTCTGTAATCTCGGGCGTGGGTCGGGTTCTTTATGTTCGTCATTGGTGGGGCGTCGCCAACATTAGCGAGACGATCAAGCGTGTTGCAGCCGGCGAGTATGGCGGAGCATATTATTAGCGCTGCAAGATCCTTTGTGAGTGATGCGTAATTTTTTGACATAAGTATTATCTCTTTAGTTCAAGGTGATGGGTCTGTTTGCCGTCACTGTTATTTCGCTTGGTCCTGTTACGGTCCCTTCAACGACTTTTTTACTGCCGCTATTTAGAACCCGAACGGTGTCGCCGAGTGATCCACTCTGTTTCGCCTTTCCGCGAGCGGAGATACGCATAAAACGCGTTTGATAAACCATGGTTACTAGGCTGGAGCGCCTGACCAGGACAGGCTCGCGCACATCGCTGGTGCGTATAGGCCGGTGCTCGATAAGTGTGCGTTTTGGTGATTTCCCGATGAGTTCCTCTTTGGACATCAAGACATTACGTCCGAGCTTGTCGACGCGTATACTGATGGTTTGAACATCGTCTTTTTCAATAATATCGCCTTTCCGTACGCGACGTGTGACTATAGGTATTTCTACCATACGGAATAACTTGCCTGTGATGGTGTAACGTCTAGCTCCGGGTTGGTGTTTTGGCGTGGTGAGTACGGCAAAGAACCGATTGCTTATTTTGTCACGCTCGATCTTCTGAACGGTCACAGATGGCGTGACATCTGTCGGTAAATGAAGTGCCGTTAGTCGATTGTTGAAGGTTATCGAATACTTTTCTTGCGCTGATAACTCTGATTTCAATGCAAAGAGAATTTTAGCTTTTATTTCGTCTTGGCCGATGACGTGGCTTGCTCGCTCGACAACTGCGCGGTCTTCTGTCGAGAGCGGTTTCCAATTAATATTGTAGGAGTTCGCTACATAGGCTAGCCATCGGGCCTCTAATGTGAAACGCCGGCCGGGCTCTGGTGCACGTCCAACAATCTTATTGGCATATTGCCCGGCACCATCGAAAATATCTCCAACTTTTAGATTTTTGCTATCTACGATAATATTACGATAAAGAGATGCAGCGGTTACCGGCGAGGTGGTAAATAAAATTACTCCTGTCAGTATGCTGGAAAGCTGGGCTTTTAAAACGTTTTTTATTCTGGATCGCTGCATGTTTATTTGTCCATTATCGGATATTGCTGATCGTTGCCATCATCTGGTCGGAGGTCTCGATTACTTTGGAGTTCATTTCATAAGCACGCTGTGCGGTGATGAGATTGGTAATTTCTTCCACTACATTCACGTTTGAGGTTTCTAAAAAGCCCTGTTGTAAGCTGCCAAAGCCAGTACTTGCTGGGTTGCCAGTTGCGGCCGTACCGGAGGCGGGTGTTTCTAGAAATAGGTTATCACCGATTGCGAGTAAGCCAGCTTCGTTCGGAAAAACTGCCAGCTGTAATTGGCCTGCGACGGTGGGTGTTACTGTCCCATCGATCTTTACTTCGACCTGACCACTCGCATTGACCGTTATGTCGATGGCGTTGTTAGGGATCGTAATGCCTGGTTGAATTGTAAATCCGTCTACGGTTACGATTTCGCCTGTTGGACTAAGTTGGAAGGCACCAGAGCGGGTATAGGCAGTATCACCACTAGGTAGGGTGACTTGAAAATATCCTTCTCCGTTAATTGCAACGTCTAGTGAGTTTTCGGTTAGAGTAAGGTTACCTTGCTCGGTAATACGATAAACCGCAGCCGTTTTAACGCCAAGGCCGACTTGTACACCGGCGGGTACGACAGTGCCCGTATCTGAGGAGGTAGAACCTACCTGTCGTTGATTTTGGTACAGTAGATCTTGAAATTCGACCCTACGGCGCGTGTAGGCTGTGGTATTCATATTAGCGATATTATGAGAAATGACCTCAACATTGAGCTGTTGAGCGAGCATTCCCGTCGCCCCAATACTTAACGAACGCATATTTTTATCCTCAAACGGGTCCTGTTGATTGTTTTAATGTCAGTTTTCATGGGCGTTAGTTCCCTTGGCTAGGTCTACCGAGCCGGTTAACCGTTCGCTCTATACGTTTGTGTTCATCATCTATCATGCGCTTCACACTGTCATGAGAGCGATGAATGTTGATCATCTGGGTCATTTCAATGATTGCGTTGACGTTTGATTGCTCGAGCATGCCTTGAATGATATTACTTTTTTCTACCGGTTTTTCAGCCTGGTCAGTCGTGTAGAGATTGTTTGGTTCGCGTTTGAGCTTTTGCTGATCATCAAATGTGACCAATGCAATCTGTCCTATAGTCTCATCGCCATTCGCAACAGTGCCGTCAGTTGCGATAGAAATTCTTGTTGCCTCAACGGGAATAGTGATGCTCCCCCCCCCAATACTTTGAACAACATCGCCTTGAGAATTGGTGAGCTCGCTATTCTGATTCAATTGGAAACGACCGTGGCGAGTGTAACGTTTTCCCTGTTCTGTCTCGACTACGAAGTAACCCTCCCCGGAGATACCTACGTCAAGAACATTCCCTGTATTGTTCATTGGGCCTTCAGACAAATTACGCGCTTGACCACCAGCTCGGACAAAAGCGTATCTGCCATCACCACTTCCGTTTTCTAGTCGGTCAAATCCTGTCTTTACTTTTGAAAGGTACTCGACAAAGACCATCTTCTCGCTTTTGTAGGCTGGTGTATTCATATTTGCGAGATTGTGCGAAATAACGCCCATTTGACGGCGCAACTCCATTTGCCGGGAAAGCGCGATATATATTGTGTTTTCCATGAGCTCCTAAGCCGTTCTCTCTAGCTAAAAAATCCTCCAAACTAGTAGTTGCATGGGCTGTGCCAAATAATATATTTAATATAAATCAATACGTTACGATTTTCGATAAAACAGAAGCAGGTTTAGCCTGCCTAGTTTTGGCAGGCTTTGCCGGGTATTTTCTGCCGTAGAATTTTATAACAATCTGGCTATGGGCGTGGGCTTGGGATGATGTTTTAGAGAAAATAATAAAAACGGTTTGAGGTAAATTTAAGTTGGTGCTTATTTAATATTGAGGCGTATTCTTTGTATTGAAATTTTCGAAGTTTTGACATTTACATACTGTTTACATATATTGACTGCGGAAGAATAAAATTTTATTTGAATTTATATGGTTTCTTTGTAAAACTTACCTTCTTATATTCGCAGTTCGTTGGGGAAAGCGGCCATGAGCGATATGGATGAATCCGGGGTAACCGGGGCGACCGACAAAAAAAGTAGCAAAAAGATCGTACTTTTTGTTGTGGTGCCGCTGCTGTTGCTTATTGCTGTCGGTGCTGGTGTCTATTTTTCTGGTATGCTTGACAGTGAGCCAGATAAAAAGGCGGAGGCAGTCAATGAAAATACCTCTACAGAAGTTGAAGGGCCCGGCCATTATTTTGAAATCGACGAATTGATTGTGACGTTAAGTGCTGGGCCAGGCCAAAAGCAAAGCTTCTTGAAAATGCGCATTAATTTGGAGCTAAAAAGAGCTGCCGATCAGGCGAGAATCGAGCAAGTGATGCCGCGAATTATTGATAATTTCCAAGTTTTTTTGCGCGAGCTCCGTCTTGAAGAGTTACAGGGCTCGCATGGGCTTTATCGAGTTAAGGAAGAATTATTAGCCCGGGTAAATGCAGCTGCACATCCTGTTAAAGTCAAAGATGTGTTGTTCAAGGAAATGTTGGTCCAGTGACGGCGCAAATCCTACAAATGTCGATGCAGTGTCTCAATTAAGAGGCAGAAAGCGGATCAGTCCGGTGTTATTGGTTTGAGGTGATAGTGACATGGCTGACGAAGTCGAAACGGTTGACGTAGACGACGCAGACGACGCAGACGCTGTGGCCAGCAATGAAGAGGTCATAGATGACGCTGGCGGTCCGGAGCGTATTCTTAGTCAAGACGAAATTGATAGTTTGCTTGGCTTTCGTGAAGGCGGGCGCGACGGTGGCGAGAAAACCGGTATCGAAGCTATTCTCGATAGTGGCAGCGTTTCCTATGAGCGGTTGCCGATGTTGGAGGTCGTATTCGATCGTTTAGTTAGAATGATGTCGACAAGCCTGCGTAATTTTACATCGGACAATGTAGAAGTCAGTCTTGATAATATCACCTCTATTCGGTTTGGCGACTATCTGAATGCAATACCTTTGCCCGCGATGTTGTCGGTATTTAAGGCGGAAGAGTGGGACAATTTTGGTCTAATTACGGTTGATAGCGCGCTCATTTACTCGATTGTTGATGTTTTGCTTGGCGGGCGCCGTGGCACTGCTGCGATGCGTATTGAGGGTAGGCCTTATACTACGATTGAGCGGAATTTGGTTGAGCGTATGATCGAGGTTGTGTTGTCGGATCTGTCGGCAGCCTTCGACCCGTTGAGTTCGGTGACCTTTAGTTATGACAGATTGGAGACTAATCCGCGTTTCGCAACGATCGGGCCGCCTGCTAACGCGGCAATTGTTGCGCGTTTGCGTGTGGATATGGAAGATCGAGGAGGTCGGCTGGAGCTATTGATCCCTTACGCTACGCTGGAGCCTGTTCGGGATCTGCTGTTGCAAATGTTTATGGGGGAAAAATTTGGTCGTGATGCAATTTGGGAAAACCATTTAGCAACAGAGCTTTGGTTTACCGAAGTTGGCCTACAGGCGGTTTTGGACGAAATGACGATTAGTCTTGCCGACGTTTTAGACTGGCAAGTCGGTTCGCGGTTACAATTACAAGCGACACCAGAATCCTTAGTTTCCCTGCATTGCGGCGAACGTTTGATGTTCAAGGGTTCTATGGGCCGTAAAGATGGCAAAATAGCCGTTCGGGTTGAACAGAAGTTGGAGCCCTAAAACATGCTTCCTGAAATTTCACTTTTGTTCGAATTGCTAGTTGCTGGAATGTTGGCGGTAATGATTTATTACGCATGGCGTTTGAATGAAAAGCTCAGCAATTTACAAAATGACAAAGCTGAACTAGAGCGATTACTGGCTAACTTTGGAGAATCGACTGAGCGTGCCGAGGCAAGTGTTCAGCGCTTGAAAGGTAATGCTGCGGAAACCGTTCAAGTTTTAGAGGACAAAGTAGTTAAGGCGGTGACTTTGCGCGACGAATTAGCCTTTATGATAGAGCGTGCCAACGACATGGCCGATAGGCTAGAGGAGACGATTAGTTCCGGCCGACCTGCTGAAGGCGATAGCGGTATGGTCGCGCGCGTTCGCGAGCAATTGCCTTCGGCGCAGGATGACGAAATAGGTGATGATGGTGAACGACGCCGAAAAAAAACCGACCTGTTGAAGGCTTTGGAAGGAATGAGGTAAGTGATGTTTCGCCGTGTTCGTCTTTTGCCGGTTTTTATAGTCTTTTTGGCACTCATGTTGACGTTAAAGCTTGGTGATGTTTGGAAGGGTTTTGGCAAATTGGACGGTAGCGTTGAAGTTAAAACGGCTCAAGCACAGGAGAACCCGCCGTTTGCTGAAGTAGCACCAGCCGCGGCTCAGGGAGGCGCCGCAGCAGCTGTCCCTGTTGCCACCACCGAAAAAGGCATAAATTTAACGAATCCTCGGGAATTTAGCCGCTCCGAAGTGTTAATTCTGCAAGAACTGGTGAAGCGTCGTAAATCGCTTGATTTACGCGAGCGTCAGATTGTGCGTAGAGAGGGATTGTTAAAGGCGGCAGAGCAGCAGATTGTTTCTAAGCAATCAGAGCTTAAAAAAATTCGACAAGAGATCAAATCGTTATTGGGCACTGCTGATAAGCAAGAGAAACAACGTCTGCAGAATCTTGTGAAGATATACGAAAATATGAAGCCAAAGGATGCAGCGCGTATTTTCAACGAATTGGAAATGCGGTTTTTGCTCGGGGTTATGGGGAAAATGAAGGTCCGCAAAGTCGCCCCGATAATTGCTGCGATGGAAGTGAAAAAAGCGCGTGCTGTTACACGGGAATTAGCTGAACAGAAAAAAAAGAAGCCGAAACTATCGAGATAGTGCGAGTGCAAAGGGTGATGGGCATATCCTGTAAGGGCGGCAGTTTCGTTTTACCAATTTGGACGAGTATTTTGATAAAATGCCTTCATGTGGGAATTTACGCCAAACGAGATATGATCTAATCGGTTCCGAGTGGAAGATTTAGTCTATGGCCGGCTATGAGTAACTCAAGAATGTGGGTGTGGCGAGAGCATTGCGTTAGATCCTATTTGTAATGGTAAAACCTAAGGGTAAAATTGGGCAGGGCTTTATAGTGAATTAAGTGAATGTCAATAACTACATTGTGAGGTCGTTCGAAGCGGCGACTTTGAAAAAAAGGCTCACGGTGGACCTTGGTGATTCTTAAAATATATGTCTGAAAAAGCTGATCATAATTTGGATACCTTAAATAAACCTAAAGAAATGGGTTCATATTTATTGCTTAGTCTATTTCTTTTGCTTCTTTCCTTTTTTGCATTACTTAATGCGCTTGCGACAGTGGAAGAGTCAAAAGCGCGGGATGTTTTGACATCGCTTGCTACGACTTTTGGCACGGTGGTCGAAACTAGAGCGTCAACAGAGGCCTATAGTTCGAGTTTGGGGGTTGTAAGATCACCGAAAGAATTATTGAGAGAAGTTGAACGACTCTGGTCAAGCCAAGTTACTGATAGCAGTGTTAAAGTGCTGTCTCCCTGTAAATACTTACAGCTTATATTTCCGGCGAATGAATTATTTATCGGAGGGGAACCCGTCCTAAGAAGTGATCGTAAAAACTTAATTAGGAATATCGCTCGGGTGTTGAGTGCGCGGAGGGCTGGGTTCAAAAGCCACCTGCAATTTGTGATGGGCAGCGGGAATATTAGCGTCGATCAGCTCCAACAGAAGGAGACGTTAACGACGGCGCGGACAGCTGCGTTTGCCAGTTCTTTGATTGGGTTTGGTGCCTCTGAAGAAAGCATTTCTATTGGAATCAGACGCGGTGATCGGCGTAAAATTAGAATGCGCTTCGAAATTCGCGAAACGGCACACTCAAAAGTTGATTTCCAACGTCTGGTGCGGTGATCGATGCAAAGCGGTGAACAAAGCTCGATTATAGTAGATAAAGACCCGGCGCCTCCGTGGCTACTAAGTTTTGCGGATGTTACGGCCTTGTTGCTCACTTTCTTCATTTTGCTTTTTTCCATGTCGACGTTGCAATCGGAAAAATGGCAAGGTCTAATTTCCAAGCTTGATTCGTCCAAACCGTACAAGCAACTAATGCAGATGCCAAAAGCAGTTAATAATTTATCGAAAGTGGAACTTATTCCCGCTTTGCCGCTTGGCTATCTCGGAGAGGTATTAGAAGAAAAGTTAAAGTCCGATCCTATTTTAGCGCGTGCTATTATTCATCGTCTCGAGAGTGCGATTGTTGTATCGCTACCATCTGACCTTTTATTCGAATCTGGGGGGGTAGCCTTCACTGACGTGGCTAAGGAGGCCGTGTTCCTCATGGGCGGCATCGTTTCTACCATTGGTAATCAAATCGATATTGAGGGCCATTCTGCGCCGAAGGCAGATGAAGACGGTATCTTTAACTCTGCTTATATTCTGTCGCTCGCACGCGCTGTTGCGGTAGCGAATGAGTTGGCGAGTAGTGGCTACGCTCAAAACACTAATATATTGGGGCTTGGTGCCTCTAGGTTTAACCAAATCGATCAAGATTTGAGTGAGGAGCGTCGTATTGCGCTGGCTCATCGGGTCGATATCGTTATTCACCCGTATCAAGGAGATGCTCGGTGAGGTGGCGCGGTTCGACATTCTGCGCTGTACTAGTGGTCTTATTCATCATGACCAATTCATCTTCGGTCCGTTCGCAAGATAGGGTTGAAGCCGCTAGTGAGGCCGTTGGAGCCAGTGTTCTCAATGTCCGTGTTGGCAGGAATAAGGGGTTTACGCGCATTGTGTTCGATTGGGAGCGGCGCGTCGAGTACACCGTAAATGTTGAAGGCCGCCGTGTTACTGTAACCTTTGAGCGCAATGCTGAAATAAATGTCGACCGTCTAAAACGTAATTTGCCTGCTGGTCTCATCAATCCGTCTGCTTTAAATAAAGCTGGGAACTTGGTGTTTTCATTGGAAAAAGAACCGACACGCGATGTTCGTGATCTTCGTGTGGGCAACAAAATTGTTGTTGATATATATGAGGCAAAAAAACCGCTGAAGAAAGCCTCACCAAAGGTAAAGGCTAAGAAACTTAAAAAGCCGAAAATTCGGAAGGTAGAGCCTCGTCCAAGACAGGATCCGGAGTTGGCCGCAAAGGACGGGACACTTGGTAAACGTTCTCCTCCGGTCGGTCGGTCCACACTACCAACGTCTCTTACAACGCGTCTGCGGACCCCGAAAGAAGAGCCGGAATCGCCACAGCTGCAGGCCGAGGATATTCCTCCCGCTAGCGTTGCAGAACTCGCGGTAGCTGACGCGGATGAACCTCTTGCTTCCGAAAGACCTAATACGGTGCCGGAACCGGTAGGGGCAAAGCGTCTTCCTGAGGCCGTGGAATCAGTATCCGAGGTTGCTGAACCTATATTGGAGATAGCAGAAAAAGAAGAAGTTAAGTCACCTATACGTACACCAGTAAGTTTAGTGTTTGATTGGTCGGAGCCTGTAGGTGCGGCGGTGTTTCGGCGGGAAAATTTTATCTGGGTGATATTTGATCGTCGTCAACTCATTGATCTCGCGCCATTACGGGCGAAGGGTAGGCCCTTGATCGAGAAAATAGAGCAGTTACCTTTTGCCGCGGGGACTGTCTTGCGGATGAAGACGAAGCCCGGGATCAATCCGAAAGTCTCTCAATCGGGCTTCAAATGGAAATTGCATTTCGGGCGTTGGCCGATGGAACCAAATCTACCAATTTCGCTAGAGATAACTGCTAATGATGCGGGAGCTCCGCAGCTTTTATTCGCGAATGCGGAGTCGTTTAAGATTATTAATGTGCCTGATCCAGAAATCGGCGATATGATTCGTGTTGCCGCCCTGCCGGATCCTGGAAAGGGAATTCGGCTGAAGCGGCGCTACTCAGAGTTTCAGGTGTTGGCATCGTCTCAGGGAGTGGCATTGGTACCCTTGAGTGATGAGGTCGAGTTTGCGAATTCTCGTGGAAAGGGATTGCTGGTGTCGACCGCAGGGGGCTTATTCGTCTCTGCGGGTTCAGTAGAAAGAGGGGCGAGCCGCAGGGATCCGCTCATTGGTGAACGTATTTTCAAGCCTAAAGCATGGATGAAAGGCGAAGGGAACGATTTTATAGCGGCTCGTCAAGCAGCCTTGCGTGCAACCGCGGAAGTGCCCGCGCAAATCCGTGAAAAGGCGCGTCTCGATTTTGCACGATTTTATTTTTCGCGTGGCTTGGGTGCTGAAACTCTGGGTATTTTGCATGTCATCGCAAAGGCAAACCCTAGGACAATGGGTAGGGCCGAATTTCTTGCCCTACGCGGTGCGGCAAGGCTGCTCGCTAATCATGTTAATGATGCTAAAGAGGATCTGAGTAATCCTAGATTGGATCGGTACCGCGAGGCATCCCTATGGCGCGGTTTTCTCAATGCGAAGCTGGGAAATTGGAAAGAGGCATCGGAAAATTTTCGAAGAGGCGATTCCGTATTGCGAACTTATCCAAACCCACTGCAAACAATAATTGGCCTTGAGCGTGTGGAGGCCGCTTTACGGGTCTTCGATGTGGGGTCAGCCACTGCTTGGCTTGATGCCTTGAAACAAAATGAAGAAAATTTGCGGCGGGATCACAGAGCACGGCTTTGGTATAATCAGGGTTTGTTGGCACGTGCTAATCGGAATCTTGATGGCGCTAAAAATTTTTGGAACAAGGCCAAAAGAAGTGGTGACTTGTTTAATGGCGTGCGTTCTGAATTAGCTTTGGTAGATTTGGGTGTTAAACAGGAAATGTTAACCCCGCCCCAGGCGATTAAGCGACTGGAGAGGCTACGTTATCAATGGCGGGGTGACGAACTTGAATTGAATATTCTTGAAAAACTCGGTGACTACTATCTCGATAAAGGTGACTTTAAAAAAGGTTTGGCACGGTTGCGGGTGGCGGTTAGCTATTTTCCGAGAAGCCAAAGAATAGATGATATTGCCAGGCGTATGGCCAAGACCTTTAAGCAACTCTATTTGGAAGGGGGTGCTGAACGGATGCAACCTTTAACGGCCTTGGCACTTTATGATGAATATCGTGAGTTGACACCGGCGGGCTCGGAAGGTGATGAGATGATCGGTCGATTGGCGGACCGATTGGTCGGTGTGGATTTGTTAGACCGTGCAGTGGCTTTACTCGATCATCAAATTGAATTTCGGTTGAAGGGGGAGAAACGGGCCGAGGCGGGCACCAAACTTGCGTTAGTCCATCTGTTAAACCGCAAGCCAAAGGCAGCTCTAAAGGCGTTGCGCACTACCTTCCGGCCGGGACTACCGCAACAAACTCAGGACGATCGGAGGCGCATGCGTGCCAAGGCGATGTTTGAGCTTGGTAAAAATAAAGAAGCCGTTGGGTTGCTGGCTGGCGATGTGAGTACAGCTGCGGATCAATTGCGCGCGGACATATATTGGCGCGCGCAGAATTACCAAGAGGCCGCAAAGGTTTTGCAACGCTTGGCCGGCGGGCCGTTGCGTGAGGGAAAATACGATCTAACTCGTGCGCAACGCGTACTTAATTGGGCCGTAGCAATGCGGTTGGATAAGGATGAAGCGGGCCTTAAGCTGGCGCGCGAACTTTATGGGCCAGCAATGAAAAATGGTCCTTTGGGAGATGCGTTTCGATATATAGTAATTCCAAAAACAACGGTTACGGGTGATTTGGAAGGTATATCGAAACGCATTACTGAAATTGATCAATTTGAGGCTTTTTTAAACAACTACCGGGAGAGGCTTTTACAGTCGGCTGAAAAGAAAAAAGGATAACGGTATTTCTTGTGGAATTTTTTTTTGGGGAGAGAAATATTATGTGCCAGGAACTGCGATACTAAAGCTCTTAACTAAACTGCCTACTACTAAATACCAGCCGTCTACCAAAACAAAAAAGATGAGTTTAAAGGGTAGCGAGATCATCACTGGCGGTAACATCATCATACCCATTGACATTAAGACTGAAGCTACGACCATGTCGATTATAAGAAACGGTACGAAAATAAGAAACCCAATTTCAAATGCGCGGCGTAATTCTGAGATCATATAGGCCGGGATGAGGGCGCGAAGTGGCGTTTCCTTTGCTTGAGCCACCTTTGGTGCATTGGCCATTTGCATAAATAAGTCGAGATCTTTGTCACGTACATGACGAATCATAAAGGCGTGTATCGGTTCTATGCTGCGTTCAAAAGCCTGTTCTTCCGTAATGCTCTCCGAAATAAGTGGCGCAACCCCGTTGTCCCAGATCTGTTGTAGTGTTGGCTGCATAATGAAGAAGGTCATGAATAGGGCCAAGCTGACTATCACCGTGTTAGGGGGGGTGCCTTGGGTTCCCAGGGCAGTTCTGAGCAAAGAAAGTACGATCACAATGCGTACAAATGATGTCATCATGACCAAGATAGAGGGGGCTAGCGTAATAACAGTTAAGAGTGCAATCAGTTGGACGATGCGACCGGTTGCTTGTCCGCCTTGGCCGAAATCTAACGTCACGTTTTGCGCAAATGTCGGCTCCATAACCGCAAAAAACGCAATAGAAAAGGCCGATAGTGCGGCAAGCCGCAGGGGCCATTTTATGGATTTGCCCCGGCTCATGAGGGGTTGTTGCGCATTGTGTCGACAAGGCGTTTGAAACGAGACCCTCTTTTGTCCGCAGAACTAGTGGGGATTGGCTCGTCATCTTCAGTTACTGGAATGCTGGACTCAATGAGTGTATCTGTCGTGCTGCCAAGTAAGATCAGGTGGTCTCGGTTGTCTCGGCGTACCAAGACCAGTTTATGGCGCGCGTCTATAGAGGCGACTTCTTGCAATGATAGGCGACTTCTTTTGCCCAGCGTGTAGGAACGAACATTACCAAGTCCCAATCTTTTTAGGAAGAAAGCAAAGAGGGCGATCAAGCCAACGACTAGAAGAAGGGCTAGAAGAAATCTGAAATAATCCAGATCATCCATTTAAAGCGCTTTTGCTCCTGCGTAAAAGTGCCATTGGAGGGAAGATGGTCTTTGATGGTCAGTTATTTTCATCTGATTCTTCTTTTCGTGCGTTGTCTTCTTCGGTATTAATTTCATTAATCTTATCCTGCAAAATCAACGAGAACTCTTCCATTTTTTCTAGCAGGCTCACAAGTAAGGGACGCATTTCGACGGCATCGTCTGGTGCTAGGTCTCCAACAGCTTCCATCGCGGCACGAACACGTGGTTCGATATCTACTAGTTCGACATCCTCATCGTTCTTTAGTAGAGTAAGTGCTTCCGTGATTTCCACTGCCATCGCATTAATGTCTGCAGTCAATTCATCTTTTGTGGGCATGAGATAGTATCTCCGGTGGGTTAACGCCATCGCTTGCATAGACGTACCGCAAAATTTCAGCGACGGCGATGAATGCTTCAACAGGAATTTCTTCGCCAATTTCTAGCGCTGTTAATATTTCAGCTAGATCGGCATCTTCATGGACTTTTACGCCATGCTCAAACGCTAATTTTAAAATTTGTTCGGCGATTAGGCCGCGTCCCGAAGCAACAACCTCCGGGGCCGTATAGTTGTCGATTGGATTGTAGGAAAGCGCAACAGCGATTTTTTCAGTATCGGCAGAGGCGGTAGAATTTGCCGATTTTGTGCTAGTCGAACGATTAGAAACCGCGTTTTTTGCAGTTTCGTTTGATTTACTTTTATTTAGAAGGTCGTCTGACAATCTTCTATCCGTATTTTGGGCCGCGCAGTAAATTACGTGTACGCTAATAATGATATTACTCAGCCTACTCTTTGACGACCATTGAAACAAAGAATTTCTCCACGCGTAGAAAAAGCTCTCTGGCGATAAAATCACCCATGATCTTTATATAATCATTATTATTTTTATCCTTTATTATCAATATGTTAAAAAATAATTGGTTTGGTGTCTCTGGCGACTGCCGGGCTCGCTTTGTGTCGCGTGCGACAGCTTCGTCTAGCGCTTTAGAGAGAAATAGAAGAATCGTGCTCGGTCGGATCATTGAACCAGTGGGATTAAATTATGTGCTGGTATACGTACCGTGGACTTCTTACCAATTCGTTGAGTAAATGATGGATAAAAGAAACGAAATAAAAATGAATATAAATTTTGACTGAATACTTATAAAGTCTTTATAATAACTATCAGGAGAGAATTGAGAATTTTTGGGTATTTCAAACGACAAAAGCCAATCTACCATCCGCCTTTAATTCTTTTAGTTAAGTAGCGATTGGCACGTGTCGTGCAGAGTAACTTGGTTGAGAGGGCAGATGTGACAGTTTTGGGATGTGATTGATGGATCTAAACGACTTTGCAATCTTTCGGATGATGAGTGGCAAAATGCGGTGGCTAGGACAACGCCAGCGAGTTCTTGCGGAAAATATAGCGAATGCTGATACGCCAAAATATCAGGCACGCGAACTGAAGCAGGTGGATTTTCGTAAGTCGGGGCCGTTGAATGCTTTTCGTGTCCAACTGGCTCGAACCCATGACGGTCATATTAAAGGGGTGGGGGGTGATAACGAGTTCGTCAGACAAAAACTACGTAAGCCCTACGAAGTCGCGCCAACTGGCAATAGCGTTGTTTTAGAAGAGCAAGTGCTAAAAGTAAGTGAAACCGCTGGCGATCATCGTTTGATGACTAATCTTTACCGTAAACATATTGCAATGTTCAAGATGGCGCTTGGCCGCGGTGGTGGCAGATAATGGTACTTCAGAATGTTAATCTTGATAAGGAGGCTTGTAATGCCATCTGATCTCAAAACCTCAATGTTTGTTGCTGCTTCTGGCATGCGGGCTCAGGGCGCTAGAATTCGGACTATCTCAGAAAATGTGGCAAACGCCAATTCTGGGCCTGAAAAGCCTGGTGGTGAGCCGTACAGGCGTCGCTTGGTTACATTCAAAAACGTGTTTGATCGTGCTTTGGAAGCGGACCTTGTCAAGGTTTCGCGACTTAAAGAAGATAAGTCAGACTTTAGACTTCATTACGATCCGAACCATCCGGCGGCGGACAAGGATGGCTACGTAAAAATGCCCAATGTGAATAGTTTAATAGAAATGGTTGATATGCGCGAGGCACAGAGAAGCTATCAAGCTAATTTGAATATGGTCGATTCCTCGCGTTCAATGATCATGGCGACGATAGATCTGTTGCGTTAAGAGTACTGGATTTAGAACGGGGAATAAGTGAATGGCAGTTAGCCCAACGGAAGCGATCAATGCATTTAAACGCGCGCAATCTCTTGGTTCAGAGGGTATATCCGCGCCCGAAGGACCAAAGACCGGCACTTTTGCTGAAATGCTTAAGTCTGCCTCAAAGGATATGCTAGAAACTGGTCGCGCGGCTGAGAATGCTACCGCTGCCGCAATTGCTGGTGAAGCAGATGTAACGGATGTAGTCATGGCGGTTACAAATGCGGAAACCACATTGCAAACAGTTGTTGCTGTGCGAGACCGGGTAATGGCCGCCTATCAAGAAATTCTTAGGATGCCGATTTAAAGACTTATCCAGGGAAGGGCAGAAAGTCTCGATGGACGAAACACAGTTTATCCAATTTGCCCGTGAATCGGTTTTGGTCATGTTAAAGGTGGCGTCGCCGATCATGTTGATCGGTTTGGTCGTTGGTCTAGTAATCGCTATTTTCCAAGCACTGACATCCATTCAAGAAATGTCGCTTACCTTTGTACCGAAGATTCTTGCGGTCTTTGTTTCGTTAATTATCTTGTTGCCTTTCATGTTTGGAACGATGTCGAAGTATATGGAAGGTATTGTAGATAGAATTATCGGTGTTACTTAGCGCCTCATGCTACAGGAATTACTCCCCGCCGAAGTTTTTGTCTATTTTTTGGTTTTTACTCGTGTGGGTGCGGCTCTAGCAGTTATGCCTGGGTTCGGGGAATCCTATGTTTCACCGAGGATACGTCTCTTAATAGCTTTTACGATGACGGTTGTGTTGGGGCCAGTTTTGGAGAGTAATATGCCGCCTCCGCCGGCTCAGGCGATTTCTCTTGTTTTGTTGGTGGGAGGCGAGATGATAATCGGTTTTTTTATCGGTGGTATTGCGCGCGTTATTATCAGCAGCTTGGCGACGGCAGGAACGATTTTGGGATTTTATGCCGGCTTTGCGAATGCGTTACTTTTTAATCCACTTTTGTCCGATACTGGGGGGTTGCCGGCGGTTTTCTTATCTATATTGGGCATGCTACTAATTTTTTTAACCGATACTCATCACGTTATGCTGATGGCTGTGGCAGATAGCTATACACTATTTATTCCCGGGGCAGTGCCCGAGTTTGGTGATTTGGCCGATACATTTGCGAGGTTTGTCGCGCAAAGCTTCTTACTTGGATTTCAAATTGCTACGCCGTTTTTGTTTGTGGGCATACTTTTTTATGTTGGTCTTGGTTTACTTGCGCGTCTAAATCCGCAGCTGCCGGTTTTCTTTGTGGCGTTACCAGTGCAAATCTGGATTGGATTATTCGTGATGCTAATTGCTTTTCCGGCGGGACTTTTGTGGTTTCTTAACTATTTTGGATCCAACATGGGGCGGTTCCTAGCACCTGTTTAAGGGGCGGAACGGGAGCTAGAGAGAAGGTTAATGGCCGAACAAGCCGACCAATCACAAAAGACCGAAGAACCCACACCGAAAAAGCTTAGTGAAGCTCGGGAGCGGGGTAATGTGGCGATTAGTCGGGAAATCAACACCTGGCTGATCCTGCTTACTGGCGGTATTTTGACTATAATGGTTTTCCCTGCCGCAATGCGTGAGGTTAAACTAGCCCTGGTGCCATTCGTTGAGGCACCACACATATTTATTCTGCATCCGAAAGATATTTTTGCAGTATTTGCCCAAACCCTCATGAATGTTGGTGCTGCATTATTTTGGCCATTGGCAATGCTGGTATTCGTCTCCGCAGCCGCGCCGCTGATTCAGAATGGACCTGTTCTCTCGCCCAAAGCGATTGGTATTAAAGCTGAGAAAATAAGTCCTTTAAAAGGCATAAAGCGATTGGCCTCGGTCAATCAGCTAAATGAATTCGTCAAAGGTATTTTGAAGATTAGCGTTGTTGCCATCATTGGTGTCTTGCCGGTGTTACCAATGCTGCCCGGGCTTGATTCATTGACTAATTATTCAATCCCGGACTTTCTAAATATTCTCCATGAAACATTAATTACAATGTTGATTGCGATTCTTGCTGTGTTGGCGGTCATCGCAATAGCGGATCTGATTTATCAACGCTTTCGACACAAGAAAGAACTTCGGATGACCAAGCAAGAGGTCAAAGAAGAACATAAACAAGCAGAAGGTGATCCGACGGCAAAGCAACGGCTACGCCAAATTCGCCAAGACCGGGCCCGTCAGCGCATGATGTCCTCGGTGCCTGATGCCGATGTGGTGATCACTAACCCTACTCATTATGCGGTTGCCCTGAAATACGATTTAGATGAAATGGAGGCTCCCAGAGTGACCGCTAAGGGACAGGACTTTATCGCGTTAAAAATTCGCGAGATCGCTGAAGAAAATGATATTACAATTGTCGAGAATCCGCCCTTAGCACGTGCATTGTTTGCCAGTGTTGATTTGGACGAAGAGGTGCCGCCCGAACATTATCAAGCAGTTGCCGAAGTTATTAGTTACGTTTGGGGTCTCAAAAGTAATGGTCATTCCGCTGAAGCGGGAATGGATTAGCGTTCGGCGTTAAGCAATATTGTGTCACAAGTAAATAGTACTGCGATAATTACGGCAGCGTGCAAAAACCATCAATATTTGATGGTCATTTTTATTTTCCACTTTATGGAAGAATCGATAACGAAAAAATTAGATGATAGCGAGAATCTCATTATTTGAGCTTAATTGCTTAGGCCCAAAGAATTTGCTTGGATATTCAAGGCTTCAATGATTGGCCGTAATTATGAAACTGGATAAGATACAGTTGCCAAAATTATTATCCTATAAATGACTGATTATTAGTATTTATTCCCTTTGTCCGTAAAGAACAAAAAAAGAACTTGTAAAAAAGAACAAACCGCGTACATTGTTTCGTCAGAAAATGAGAATTTAAATTTGTGTGCGGATCCAGGTTTGGTTGCAAGCTCGGGGCCGCTATGAAATAAGGAAAGGGATGTCATATGTCGCAAGCAGCATTACGCCTCGTCGAAAAGGATAATATGGATAAGCAGAAAGCCTTGGAAGCCGCGCTGGGACAAATTGAACGGTCCTACGGCAAAGGCTCTATAATGAAGTTGGGCCAAAATGATCAGGCTGTTGATATTGAATCTGTATCTACCGGGTCACTGGGGTTGGATATAGCGCTTGGCATTGGCGGTTTGCCTCGTGGGCGCATTATTGAAATCTATGGTCCGGAGAGTTCGGGTAAAACGACTTTAGCATTGCATGTTATTGCTGAGGCCCAGAAAACTGGAGGTACATGCGCATTTTTAGATGCAGAGCATGCCCTAGATCCGTCTTACGCAAAAAAACTAGGTGTGAATCTTGACGACTTATTGATATCTCAACCAGATGCGGGCGAGCAGGCCTTAGAAATTGCTGATACGTTGGTACGCTCTGGTGCTTTGGATATACTTGTCGTTGACTCGGTAGCAGCTCTTGTTCCGCGGGCTGAACTAGAAGGTGAGATGGGAGATCATCACGTGGGTTTGCATGCACGGCTTATGAGCCAAGCATTACGCAAGCTTACGGGGTCTATTTCGCGATCACACACTATGGTGATTTTCATTAATCAAATCCGGATGAAAATTGGTGTTATGTTCGGCAGCCCAGAAACTACAACCGGTGGTAATGCACTTAAGTTTTATTCCAGTGTTCGCCTCGATATCCGTAGGATTGGTGCAATTAAGGATAAAGATGATATCGTTGGTAACCAGACCAGAGTAAAGGTAGTTAAAAACAAAGTGGCACCGCCGTTTAAGGTTATCGAATTTGATATTATGTATGGCGAAGGCATTTCTAAAACTGGAGAATTGTTAGATCTAGGTGTAAATGCGGGAATTATCGAGAAATCCGGTGCATGGTTTTCTTATGGAGATCAGCGGATTGGTCAGGGTCGCGAAAATGCCAAGACCTTCCTCAAAGAAAATGTAGAAATAGCTATTGATATTGAGCAACGCGTCAGGCAAAGCGCCGGCATTCTGACCGAAGTCATGCTAGAAGGTGGTGGCTTAGAAATAAATGATGGCGAATCGGAAAATGAAGATTTAGCGACAGCCGGGTTGCCTAAAGAGTTGCCCATTGAAAAGTAGAACTTTTGATCCAAGCATATGGTTTGGTTAATATATTTGCAATAATATGGCCCTGGGGAATATACCCTGGGGCCTTTCTGACCTAATCAGTCTAGTGCTCCTAGGTCGTGCCCTTCACCCAACTCTACCCAGTTTCGGCTAGTTATTTGGCTATATCCGTTGTCCGGATTACTGGACAGGTCGTCAGCACCAAGTTAAAACCGCGACTTTGGCAGTAAAGTAATCTAGCCAGATATTGGTGTTCACGGGGTCTTCTCATGCAAAATGTGACTTAATGACGAGTACTAACGAAATACGCACTGCATTCCTCGAGTACTTCAAGCGAGACGGGCATGCAGAGGTTGACTCTTCATCATTAGTACCGCGTAACGATCCGACGCTAATGTTTACTAACGCAGGGATGGTGCAGTTTAAGAATGTCTTTACCGGCGTTGAGCAGCGCCCCTATAGCCGTGCAACAACATCGCAGAAATGCGTGCGAGCCGGAGGTAAGCATAATGATCTGGAGAATGTTGGACATACGGCGCGACATCATACTTTTTTCGAGATGCTCGGCAATTTTTCCTTTGGTGATTATTTTAAGGAACATGCGATTGAAAGTGCATGGTCTTTGGTGACTGATGAATTCGGTCTCGATAAGGACAGGATACTAGTCACGGTTTATCAAGACGACGAAGACGCAGCGGCTCTTTGGAAAAAGATAGCGGGAATAGCAGAAGATAAAATTATTCGAATCGCAACATCAGATAATTTTTGGGCTATGGGTGATACGGGTCCTTGTGGGCCGTGTTCCGAAATTTTCTTTGACCATGGGGATCATATTGCCGGAGGACCGCCGGGGACGCCTGAGGAGGATGGCGACCGGTTCGTCGAAATCTGGAACCTAGTTTTCATGCAGTATGATCAAGTTGCGCCTGAAAAACGACTGGCACTTCCAAAACCTTCAATAGACACTGGGATGGGGTTAGAGCGAATGGCGGCCGCACTTCAGGGCACTCACGATAATTATAAAATCGACCTTATGCGGTCGCTCATTGAGGCATCAGCAGAGGCAAGTAATAGTGACCCCGATGGAAAAGGTGCAATTTCCCATCGCGTGATTGCGGATCAACTAAGGTCCTGTAGTTTTTTGATTGCCGATGGTGTGCTTCCGTCAAATGAAGGCCGTGGGTATGTTTTACGCCGTATCATGCGCCGTGCCATGCGCCATGCCCATCTTCTGGAATGCAAGGACGCTTTAATGTACCGTTTGGTTCCAACGCTGGTAATGGCTATGGGGCAGCATTACCCCGATTTAAGCCGTGCGGAAGCATTAATAACTGAAACCTTTAAATTAGAGGAAGAACGGTTCCAAGATATGTTGGCGCGTGGTCTTAGATTGCTGGAGGATGAAGCGGCAAAGATTCCTAGTGATGGGACATTGCCTGGCGACGTGGCTTTCAAGCTCTATGACACCTATGGTTTCCCTCTAGACCTTACGCAAGATATTTTGCGTGGGCACGGGCAAACAGTTGATCATGAGGGCTTCGATACTGCGATGGAGGGGCAAAGAGCAGCAGCCCGCAAGGCGTGGGCAGGATCGGGAGACGCGACAACCGAAAAGATTTGGTTTGCTGTTCACGAAGAAGCGGGGGCAACGGAATTTCTTGGGTACGAAACTGAGCGTGCCGAAGGTGTCGTGAACGCTATCATATCAGACGGTCAACGCCATGATTCGGCAGTAGAAGGAGAAGATATCATCTTTACGGTGAATCAAACACCTTTCTACGGAGAGTCTGGTGGACAGCAAGGTGATACTGGCCTAGCGGAAACTTCCAGCGGCGCAGTCATTGAAATCAGTGATGTTCAGAAAAAGCTCGATGTAATGCATGTCCACATGGGCAGAATCATTAAGGGAAAATTGACTGAGGGAGATACAGTTGATTTAAAGGTTGACGGGAAACGGCGCCAAAAGTTGCGCGCTAATCATTCCGTTACTCATTTGATGCATGCTGCTTTGCGCGACCAGCTTGGCGATCATGTTACGCAAAAAGGATCGCTAGTTTCGCCCGATCACTTAAGGTTCGATTTTAGCCACCCGAAGGCTATTGATCGTGAACTTTTGCTTGCGGTGGAGAGTGAGGTGAACGCACAAATACGCATTAATGCTCCGGTTGAAACACGATTGATGACGCCTAAAGATGCTGAAGAGACAGGTGCACTCGCGCTTTTTGGTGAAAAGTATGGCGCAGAAGTACGTGTCGTCTCGATGGGTGATTTAGGTGATGGTGGGGAAGCCTTTTCCACAGAGCTCTGCGGTGGTACTCATGTTTCCCGAGCAGGTGATATTGGATTTTTCAAGATCGTATCTGAAAGTGCCGTTGCGGCGGGGGTGCGCCGCATTGAAGCTATAACCGGCGAAGCCGCCTTAAGGCACATTGCGAACCAGGAGAATTTATTGCTAGATGCTGCTTTCAATATGAAGGCTGCGTTTGCAGATTTGCCAAACAGAATCAAGTCCCTCCTAGAAGAACGGCGCGAGTTAGAACGCGAAGTATCTGTTTTGCGTCAGAAAATTGCTACTGGGGCGGGGAATAATGCCGACAGTGGCGATGTTAAGGAAGTAGCAGGAATTAATTTCATTGCACGCCATGTTGATACTATTCCAGCTAAAGAATTAAAGCCGCTCGTCGATATGCTGAAAGTCCAAATCGGCTCTGGTGTTGTGTGTATAGCGGCCGTGAACGGTCCAAAAGCGTCTTTGGTGGTCGGTGTTACGGATGATTTGACCGATCGTGTGGACGCCGTTGCACTTGTACGTGCTGGGGCCGCGGCAATTGGCGGTAAGGGTGGGGGTGGTAGACCGGATATGGCTCAAACCGGAGGTGCTGCTGTAACCGGTGCAGCACAGGCATTAGTTGATGTTGAAAAGGCTTTAAACGAGGCAGAATAAGAATGAGCGAAGAAATACGGTTCGACGGCACGAAAAATTATGTCGCGACAGAAAATTTGATGGTTGCCGTTAACGCGGCTATTACGCTAGAGCGTCCTTTATTAATAAAAGGGGAGCCTGGAACCGGCAAAACGGTTCTTGCCCATGAGGTTGCGAAGGCAATTAAAGCGCCGCTGATAGAATGGCATATAAAATCTACCACCAAGGCGCAGCATGGTCTCTATGAGTATGATGCGGTCAAACGGCTTCGCGATAGTCAGCTTGGCGACGACCGTGTACACGATATAAGCAATTACATAATGCGTGGTAAATTGTGGGAAGGCTTCACTGCCAAGGACCGGTCTGTATTGTTGATTGATGAAATCGATAAAGCGGATATTGAGTTTCCCAATGATTTACTGCTTGAGTTGGATCGGATGGAGTTCTTCGTATACGAAACGCAAGAACGTATCGTGGCCAAGCAGCGACCCATAGTGATCATCACCTCCAATAATGAAAAAGAGTTACCCGATGCCTTTCTGCGTCGATGTTTTTTCCATTACATCAGTTTCCCCGAAGAAGACACAATGCGCGAAATTATTGATGTGCATTTCCCCGATATTCAGAGTTTTCTGGTTCGAGATGCGCTTAAGGTTTTTTATGATGTTCGCGATACACCAGGTTTAAAGAAGCGTCCTTCGACATCAGAATTATTGGATTGGCTAAAATTATTGATGGTTGAGGATTTGCCGCCGGATGCGCTGCGCAGTCAGGATACGCAGAAACTTATTCCGCCTCTATATGGTGCTTTGCTTAAGAATGAACAGGACGTGCAGCTATTCGAGCGGTTAGCCTTTATGGCTAGGCGAGAGCAGGGTGGCAATTAACCTTGATCAGCGTGGCTTAATTGTCTTCAAGCTCAACCCGCAAAGCATTTAGTGTAGTGTTGATACTTACTGAATCCATTTCTACGAAATGTGACAGTTGCTTTAGAAAGTCCGCCAAATAGATTCTGCTTCGATATTAGAGCATTTAATCTAAGTCCACGTGCAATAATCATACTTTAAATATAATATACCAAGTAAATAATCGTAAATAATTTGCAAAAAAATATTATATTTATTTGATATAAATATAGAATATACAATAATAATGAAAATATTTTCCATTACCTTTTTTTATAATGGACTTGTTGCCAATAAGTTCGAACTGCTTAATATCTCGCTGTAGGAGTATTAGTAGTGTTTGTAAATTTCTTTTTTGAACTTAGAAATGTAGGTGTTCCAGTCTCGCTGAAGGAATACTTAACGCTGATGGATGCGATGAAGGCGGGTGTCGCGAGTTATCGGGTTGAGGATTTTTACTATCTGAGTCGGGCAGCGTTAGTGAAGGATGAACGCAACCTTGATCGTTTTGATCGAGTTTTTGGCAGTGTTTTTAAGGGGCTTGAGAGTACCTCTGAAGACCTTGTGACTGATATCCCTGAAGAGTGGCTGCGCAAATTGGCTGAGTTACACTTATCCGATGAGGAGAAAGCGGAAATCGATCGTCTTGGCGGATGGGAAAAGCTAATGGAGACGCTGAGAAAGAGACTTGAAGAGCAAAAAGATCGTCATCAAGGGGGTAACAAATGGATAGGCACAGCGGGTAAATCTCCGTTTGGTGCGTATGGATATAATCCTGAAGGTGTGCGCATAGGACAGGATAGATCTCGTCATCGTCGAGCGGTTAAAGTTTGGGATAAACGCGAATTTCGCAATTTCGATGATTCTATTGAAATTGGTACACGTAATATCAAGGTAGCCCTGCGTCGCCTGCGGAAGTTTTCGCGAGAAGGTGCGGAAACAGAACTTGATCTGCCGGATACTATCAAATCGACTGCACATAATGGCGGCTTTTTAGATATTCGTATGGTGCCGGAACAACGTAATACGGTGAAGGTATTGCTATTCTTGGACGCTGGCGGGTCCATGGATGATCATGTGAAGGTTTGCGAGGAGCTGTTTTCGGCCGCGCGGGCGGAATTCAAGCATATGGAGTTTTTTTACTTTCATAACTGCTTGTATGAGGGGGTCTGGAAAGATAATCGCCGCCGTCATGGCGAAAAACTTGAAACAATGGAAGTTCTTAGGACCTACCCTGCTGATTATAAGGTGATATTCGTAGGTGACGCTACTATGAGCCCTTATGAAATCACCTACCCTGGCGGTAGTGTAGAGCACTGGAATGAAGAGCCTGGTGGCACGTGGATGCAACGATTACTGTCTGTTTATTCAAAGGCGGTTTGGCTGAATCCGCAAGGAGAACGTGTGTGGGACTATTATGACTCTATCCGTATTATGCGGGAACTAATGGACGACCGGATGTTTCCTCTAACGCTTGAAGGACTAGATGCAGCTATGCGAGAACTAGGACGATAGAATGTGTGATGCGCGAGAATTTTGGATTGACGAATGATAAATCGAAATACTGCAATCTTAACTAGCATTTTGCTATTGCTGGTGGCTTGTGAGCAAGCTTCGAGAGTGGGTGGCGCGCCTTTTTTAACCACCAATCCAGTTGGTTTACCGCGTGCTAATGATCAAGAATATATTTCTATTTGCTATAACGCCGACACGACAACACGCCAGTCTGTTGAGGCGCTGGCGACCAAATCTTGTAAAAAAAATATTGGGGCTGGAGTAAAATTTTTCAGCCACGATCTGGTGTATAATGATTGCCCGGTTGTCACCAAGGCGAGGGTAACATTTCTTTGTCAATCACAGTGAAAACTAAAAGGCCCGCGTGATGCGGGCCTTTTCTCAACAAGTTTGCGAGCCTTCAACCTATAATATTGTTCAAGGTTTGACTGGGCCGCATGGCTATGGCGACCTTTTCTGGGTCGGTTAGAAAATAACCACCAAGATCGACTTCGCTGCCTTGTGCGTCAATCAGCTCGTCGACGATTTTGTCTTCGTTTTCCTTAAGTTCCTGAGCAATTGCTGTAAAGTGCTCTTTTAACTCTGCATTTTCGTCCTGGGCCGCTAATGCTTGTCCCCAATAGAGGGCAAGGTAGAAGTGACTACCTCGAGTATCAAGCTCGCTGACTTTTCGGCTGGGCGATTTATTGTTGTTTAAGAATTTTTCAATGGCCTGGTCTAGAGCCTTAGCTAATATACTCGCCTTTTCATTGCCAGCGTACTCCGCATAATGTTCTAAGGATGCTCCAAGCGCAGCAAATTCTCCAAGTGAATCCCAACGTAGGTGGCCCTCTTCCATCAATTGTTGAACATGTTTGGGTGCTGATCCCCCGGCGCCGGTTTCAAACATACCGCCGCCATTCATAAGCGGGACAATCGATAGCATTTTTGCGCTCGTTCCTAATTCTAAAATTGGAAACAAATCTGTTAGATAATCGCGAAGCACGTTGCCCGTTACTGAAATAGTATCCTCGCCGTTTTTCATTCTCTCGAGCGAATAGCGCGTCGCGTCAGACGGAGCTTTGACGAGGATTTTTAGACCGTTCGTATCATGGTCCTTCAAATAACGTTCGACTTTGGCAATGAGTTGCGCATCGTGGGCGCGACTTTTGTTGAGCCAAAATACTGCAGGTGCGCTAGTCGCACGAGCGCGTCGAACACCGAGGCCTACCCAATCTTGGATGGCCGCGTCTTTGGTTTGGCACATGCGCCAAATATCGCCTTCTGCCACCATGTGGTTGTGCAGTGTATTACCGTAACCGTCTATAATACGGATTGCCCCGTTGCTGGTCGCCTCAAACGTATAAGGATGTGAACCATATTCTTCGGCCTTTTGCGCCATAAGACCGACATTAGAAACACTGCCCATTGTAGTCGGGTCAAATGCCCCATTCTCCTTACAAAACTTGATGGTTTCATCATAAATTACGGAATAGGAGCGATCGGGTATAACGCATTTAGTGTCCGATTCCTGGCCGCTGGGTCCCCAGGCGCGTCCACCATTGCGAATTAGCGCTGGCATGGAGGCATCGATGATAACGTCACTGGGCACGTGGAGGCCCGAAATGCCGCGGTCAGAATTCACCATATACAGATCTGCCTGTTTCTCCATACAGTCTGCTAGATCAGATTCGATTTCTGACTTCTGGTCTGAAGGAAGGAATTTAATTTTACTCGCGATATCCCCCACGCCATTATCAGGGTCTATTCCCAGTTCGGTAAAAGTAACCGCGTGCTTGTCGTAGACATCCTTGAAAAAGGCGTAGACTGTGTGCCCAAAGATAATGGGGTCCGACACCTTCATCATCGTTGCTTTTACATGCATCGAAAATAGAACGTTTTTGGATGTTGCGTCGGCAACCTCTGAGGCAAGGAATGATTGAAGGGTGCTGGCACGCATTACTGTTGCATCGATGACGTCGCCTATTTCGAAAGTTGTTTTTGCTTTCAATACGGTGACTTCACCATCGGTTGCGACAAATTCGATGCGCCCATCGCCGGCTGTGGTATCTGTGATCGTTGTGGAAACTTCGTTGGCGAAAAAGTCATCGCTGTCCATTGAGGTCACTTCAGTCTTTGAATCTGCCGACCAGGAGCCCATTGAGTGAGGGTTGTTTTTGGCATAAGCCTTCACCGCGTTTGGGGCGCGACGGTCCGAGTTACCTTGTCGAAGTACTGGATTAACGGCACTACCGAGAACAATACCATAGGTATCTTGGATTTTTTGCTCAGCGTCGTTTTTAGGTTCTTCAGGGTAATCAGGAATATCGTATCCGTGGTTCTGCAATTAGGTAATGGCGAGTTGCAACTGCGGTATTGAAGCACTGATATTTGGCAGCTTAATAACGTTGGCATGAGGTTTTTCCACTAACTCACCCAAATTTGATAGATCGTCCGGTTGTTTCTGTTCGTCCGTTAGATTTTCAGGGAAATTGGCGATAATACGTCCAGCAAGCGAGATATCTTTACGGCCGATAGTAATGCCCGCGGGTTTCGTGAAGGATTCAATGATAGGTAAGAAAGATCCACTGGCAAGTTCCGGTGCCTCATCGACTTTCGTATAGATAATATCTGCCATTTTTTTACTCCCCAAAAAGAAACCGAATTATTGAGTTTTGCCATCAAGCCTGTGACCTCTTACTGGTAATGTAAGCATTCTACCCGAGGTGATCACAAGCAATCTCATGGCTATAATTTGCGCCGCACAATAGCACCCTTCCCGCACGAGACAAGGGTAGGGTTTGGCTTAAATATCGCGGTTAGCCAGGTTTTTTTGAAAATTAATATCAATGCCAAGGGTTGGCATAATGTCTGACGTACTATTTACCAGGGTAACCAGTCCACGGTGTTCTGGGCTAAGAAAATTTTCCTCTACCATATGGTCTAACAAATCGATAACTGGCTGCCAGTAGTTAAATATATTGGCGATTACGATAGGTTTGTTGATTTGGCGTAACTGCGTCCAAGACATGACTTCGAAGGCTTCTTCAAGTGTACCGACACTGCCAGGCAGCACCACGAAGGCATCTGCTCGTTCTGCCATTTTGGCTTTCCGTTCATGCATATCATTCGTGATAATAATTTCTGTCGTAGTTCGATGGGCAATTTCGACTTTATCCAGGAAATGAGGAATAACGCCGGTGACCTCACCTCCTTGGTTGAGCGCACCGTCTGCAAGTGCACCCATCAGACCAATACGTCCGCCGCCAAAAATGATTTTAATGCCGGCATTTGCGCACAGACTGCCGAATTCGGCGGCACATTTTAAATATTTTGGTGCCACTCGATTGGAAGAGCCGCAAAATACGCAAACGGAAGAAATTTTGGCCATTTTGTCCTTTTGTTCCCCTTAGTAGATGGTCATGTTAGGTGGCGATAGAACGGTGTAAATTTTATTATTATACGGAATTTCTGCGCTTGCCAGTATGAACTAATATTACCAATAGGGCAGGAAGGTAAGACAAACCGTATAACGGAGACGGGCTAATGAACCGCATTTATATTGTACTTAGTCTAACAATTGCGGCCGTTGTCGGGGCAGTATTGTATTATGCCGATAAGGATGAGTTGCAATCAGAATCTCTGCTGCCTACGAACGAACAAGCAATTGATTTCAATCAGAAAACGTCTGATAGGAATTTAGAAAAAAGATCCAAAAACGGTCAGAAATCTGAAGCTCCAAGTTTCGATATTGTAAGGATAGAGCCCAATGGTGCAGCAGTTTTGGCCGGCCACGCAGCTCCAGGGGACAGTGTGACTATTTATAATGGTGATATACCCATCGGTTCAGTCAAAACAAATAATCAAGGCCAATGGGCTCTTATTCCGAAAGAACCGCTGAAGCCAGGTGATACTGAACTTAAGATCGTAGCTGTAAACGTAAAAGGTGAAAAATCAGAGTCTCTTCACGCGGTCGTTATCAAAGTTCCGGATAGGACTAAAACTAATGATGGTGTGCTCGCTGTATTGGTGCCCCGGGTAGGAAAAAAGAGCTCAAAATTATTGCAGGCCCCCAAGCCTCCTCCCGGTATTAAAACGGGAACTTTGAGCCTTGATGTAATTGACTATGATAATGAAGGCCAGGTGATTTTTGCTGGACGTGGAATGCCTGGTACATCCTTAAGAATATTTGCAAATAATAAATCTTTGGATGAAATTACTATTGATTCTCAGGGTAATTGGAGGTCCCGTCACGTTACAGTTTTGGAGCCGGGGCGTTACACATTGAGGCTTGACCAGGTGCACGAGGGTAAGGTTACCGCACGCATCGAAGCGCCTTTCACGCGATCTGAACCTTGGAAAAAATTCAGAAGTGATACATTTGTTGTCGTTCAGCCCGGCAATAGTTTGTGGCTTATTGCACGTCGTGAATTGGGAGGCGGAATTCGTTACTCCGTCATATATGCCGCTAATAAACACCAAATTAAGGATCCAGACTTGATTTATCCTGGCCAGATACTTGCCGTTCCCGAGAGATAGGCAGGTCCAATCTTAACCACTTTGTGCAAAGTTTGCGCGAGAACGGGTATGAACTGATATCGGAACTAAAAATTTAGGGGCAAGTGTAGTGAAATTGAGACCACTCACTTTGATCGAAATAGACCGTGCCTAGGCCGGTAGCAGTTTCCTGAGGGCGCCTCAATCGTATTTAGAAGCAAGTTATCAACGGTAGTCAAAGATAATATTTATAGGACAATTGATTTACATATCTAATCTGAAACAAAATATTTCTAATTCCTAAAACGACGTATTTGATGGTAGTAGGAGACCGCAAATTTTACCTGTCGGCGCCCTGGCCCGACTTAAAATGGAGCGAAGGCGTTTGACCAATAATTCAGGCACTTTGAAGTCTATTGTGTTTCCTGTCCACAGGGCCGGGCGACCTTTCATTTTTCTATTTGCGGTTTGCACGGCGGTACTTGGCTGGGTGTGGGTTCCACTCGGGTTTGTCGGCATTATCCTAACTGTCTGGTGTATACTCTTTTTCCGTGATCCTGACCGGGTGACGCCTCAAGGTGACGGATTAGTTGTAAGCCCAGCTGATGGTGTTGTTCAGATGATTGTCGATTCCGACCCGCCGGAAGAATTGGGCATGGAAAGCGGTGCCTATATACGTATTGCAGTCTTCATGAATGTATTTGACGTCCATGTTAACCGTGCGCCTATTGATGGTCGAATAAAGCGGTTAGCATATACGCCGGGAAAATTCCTTAATGCCAGCTTTGATAAAGCATCGGAAGATAATGAACGTCAGGCATTGTTGATTGAGACATCAGCTGGTGTGAAAATTGGCTGTGTCCAGATTGCCGGTTTAGTCGCTAGGCGCATATTATGCGACGTGATCAAAGAACAAGAACTGAAAACTGGTGAGCGTTTTGGTATGATACGGTTTGGCAGCCGCGTTGATATATATGTCCCTAAAGGCACGACAATATTTGTGATTGAAGGACAACGTGTTGTTGCTGGTGAGACTGTTCTTGCTAGCCTTGATGGGAAAGGTATGGTGCGGCAAGGAGAAGTTCGTTAATGGCTATGCGAAAAAAACGGCGGTTTAGGCGTGTTCGACGGTTTAAGGGCCAAACAATCAACCGCATGATTCCAAACATTATAACCGTCTTCGCTCTGGCAGCCGGCTTGACCGCGGTTCGTTATGCCATTGCGGGTGAGTGGAAATATGCTGTTATCGCGATTTTGACTGCCGGTGTCCTTGATGCACTGGATGGTCGTATGGCTAGGTTGTTAAAGTCTGCGAGCGAGTTTGGGGCGCAATTAGATTCGCTTTCTGACGTGATTGCTTTCGGTGTAGCGCCGGCCTTTGTGGTCTATTTATGGGTACTCCAAGGTAGTAGTGATTACGGTTGGGTAGCAGCGCTTTTCTTTACGGTATGCTGTGCTTTGCGGTTGGCACGTTTTAACATTATGTCCGAATCGCCGGCTTACGCTTACAATTATTTTACGGGAATGCCTGCACCTGCGGGTGCCTGCATGGCGATTTTACCGATGGTATTGAGTTTTCAATTTGGTGATTTCGTAACGACTTACCCATTTCTCATTGGTGTTTGGCTAGTTTTAGTAGCTGGCTTTATGGTGAGCCGACTGCAGACCTACTCATTTAAACGGTTGAAAGTGCCCCACGGATACGTTCTGGCAGTTTTAGCGGGGGCAGGTCTTGTGGTAGCTGCATTGGCAACTAATCCATGGCTAACACTAAGCATCATTGCAGGTATTTACTTAGTTACCATACCTTTTGCAATCTGGACCTATAAGCGGCTTGAGGCGGAGGCTGCTCATATTCATGCAGAGGATAGGGAAGCTAAAGACGCAGTCGGTGTCTCGGAAAGTCCCATTCTGCTGCATAAGGTACCCCGAGACTGAGCGTAAAGGTGGCTAGTCGAAGGTGTAGCCCGCAGTTTCTAGTTCCTCTTTATCAAAACCAAGCTTATCCAACAAAATTTCTGCGTTGCTCGAACCAAGTTTTGGTCCTGCATGGCGTACTTTTCCAGGGTTCTTTGATAATTTCCCTACAACGTTTTGCATGCGTATAGAGCCGCTAAGTTCGTCGTCCTCGACAGCAACAATGTTTTCGCGGGCGGCAAAATGCGGGTCTTCAAAAATTTCCTGGATGTTGTTGCATGGGGCTGCCGCTGCATCGAATTCATCAAAAAGAGAGATTAGCTCATCGCGGTCTACCTTTTCGATAGCTTCTTGAAGTGCATCATCCAGTGCAATCGAATTTTCAATTCGAAGCCGATTATCTAGAAAACGCTCGTCTTTAGGTAACTCCGGTACATTTAGTGCATCGCACATACGTTCAAAGGTTGATTGGGCACTGCCTGAGATAGATACCCATTTGTTGTCTTTGGTACGGTATGTATTTCGCGGAGCAGTGAATGGCAGTCGGCTGCCGTTTCGTTCTTGGACTACACCCAATTGATCGTAATCAACTACCTGAGGTCCAAGCAACGTAAAGAGCGGTTCGTAAATGCCAAAATCTACAATTTGGCCTTTGCCACCGTTTCTTGTCCGTGCTTGTAATGCGACCATCGCAAGGTAAGCGCCCATAAGGCCTGCGGTGTCATCAGCCAGACCAAATCCGGGAAGGAGTGGCGGTCGATCCGGATAGCCCGTTATATAGGCATAGCCAGCATACCCTTCAGCAAGTGTGCCAAACCCCGGACGGTGACTATTGGGGCCAGTTTGACCAAAGCCAGTAATGCGGACCATGATCAATCCAGGGTTAATCTTACTCAGCGTGTCGTATCCGATACCCCATTTTTCAAGAGTGCCTTTGCGGTAATTTTCGATGACAATATCCGCATCCTCAACAAGTCGTTTGACGATCTCGACGCCGGTAGGGCTTCGTAAATCTGCTGTAATCGACTTTTTGTTACGATTGATCAGCTTATACATCAAGCCGACACCGTCTTTATTGTGCCCCCAATAACGAACTTCATCGCCCGTTCCCGGGCGTTCGACTTTTATGACCTCCGCGCCGAAATCAGCCAAAAACATTGACGATAGAGGGCCTGCAAGGAAGTTCGCAAGGTCAATTACCTTGATGCCATGAAGAGGCATATTTTCCGTATCAATTTGTTCTACCATCGGAGCTCCGTAAGTTCTTGTTTTTTCGATTAGGCGGACGATAATTGCTCGGTAATCATACTGCTAACAACGATCTTGCGGGAAGTACGAAATAATGACTTTATCCATAAAGGCGATTGGTTCATTTGCGCGCAAAGTGGAGGGACTCTGGCTCTGGGAATCAGTTGATGATTTGACTATTGCGCGTTTAGCAGATGTATGGTCGCGGCATGGCGTCCTCATATTTCGTCGCCAGTCTATTTCAGAAGATGAGCTTGTAGCCTTCAGTGAACGATTTGGTGATCTTAATATAATCGTGCGCGAGGACTGGAAATCTGAGAATAGGTCCGAGGTTATTCAAATTACGAATATGAGGGATTATCACGGTAATTCCATCGGCGGTTTAGGGGCAGGTGAGTTAGATTGGCACACAGATCAGAGTTATGTGAAAGAGCCTGCGACGGGCAGCATATTGTATATGGTGGAAATGCCGAAGGACCCGCCGGTGACTTATTGGGCCAACCTGCAATTGGCTTATGATGCGTTGGATTTGCGCATGAAAGAGAGGATCGATAACCTCAACGTCGTTTATGATTATTTTCTGCGTCAATCGACCTATGACGACGAGCCAAAAATGGCAGATGAATTACGTCAACGTACGCCGACGGTGACGCACCCGCTGGTGAATACGCACCCCGAAACCGGCAATAAGTCGATGTATTTAGACCCTACAACGGCTGCGGGGGTCCAGGGCTGGGAAGCTGAGGCGAGCGACAACTTGTTGCAAGAGTTGGTGGCACACGCGACACAGTCAAAATTTGTCTATGCGCACGAATGGCAAATCGGGGATGTTGTTATGTGGGATAACGGTTTTCTGATGCATCGACGTGATGCTTTTCAGCCAACCAAAAACCGACTGCTTAAGCGCACTACGCTTCGGTTGCCTCCTGATAGTCATATAGTGCCGAAGGGTTGGCTTGCACTATAGTTTTTACTGCTGACGCAATTTCGGGTCGAGTGCGTCGCGGACCGCGTCGCCGAAGAGATTGAATCCAAATACCGATAGGGTAATGGCGAGGCCAGGAAAAAATGCAATCCAGGGCGCGCTTTCGGCATATTCCTCCGCTCCACCTTGAAGCATTAGCCCCCAGGCGGGTGTGGGTTCTTGTACCCCCATGCCAAGATATGAGAGGGAGGCCTCTAATAGAATAGCCTGCCCAATGTTCGCTGTCAGAATGACTAAATAGGGGGCCATTACATTTGGCAGCATGTGACGCAAAATTATTCGTCCGGTAGAAAAACCTAGAGCACGAGCAGCGTCTACATAGGCGATTTGTCTGATAGATAAAGCATTTGATCGCACGATACGTGCTGCATCCGGAATGAACGGGATCGCGATCGCAATGATAACGTGTCTGAGTTCGGTGCCGAAGATCGATACCATCGTTAGGGCGATAATGATGGTTGGGAAGGCAATTAATACATCAATGAAGCGTTGGAAAAGTAGGTCGAAAGCGCCGCCTAGATACGCGCTGGTTACCCCAAGTACGAGACCAAGGGTGGCCCCGCTGAATGCAGCCGCGAAGCCGATTAGCAAGGCGGTTTGAGTGCCATGAATGATACGAGAAAGTAGGTCACGTCCGAATTGATCGGTGCCAAGCCAGAACGCGCTGCTCGGTGGTAAATGCATATTTTCGAAATTATTTAATTCTGGGTCGTATGGTGCAATCTGGTCAGCAAACAACGACATTATCAGCATAAGCAGAATGATGATACCGCCAGTTGCCCCAAGACCATGATTGCGAATGAGGTCAATTGATTTTTGGAGTGTCGAGCGTTTATCGGTCAGTTGGGCAAGTTCCAACTCAATTATATTGTCAGAATTTGGCATAAAGTCCTCTTAACGACAAAGACCGCCACATCCCTAGCAACGCGGCGGCCTAACGTGCGTATTTTACGGTTATTGTTGCCGCAATTTTGGATCCAGGATGTCGCGGACAGCATCACCAAATAAATTAAAACCGAATACGGCGATAGTAATGGCTAATCCTGGGAAAATAGGTACCCAAGGAGCACTCTCAGCGTATTCTTCTGCGCCACCTTGAAGCATTAGCCCCCATGCTGGCGTTGGTTCCTGCACACCGAGGCCGAGATACGAAAGTGATGCTTCCAGCAAAATTGCCTGTCCGACAAAGGCCGTCAGCATAATTAGGAAGGGCGCCATGACGTTAGGTAGCATGTGGCGTAATATGATGCGTGCGTTGGAAAAACCCAAGGCGCGTGCCGCGTCCACATATGGAATTTCTCGGATTGATAATGCATTCGAGCGCACAACACGTGCGCAGCGAGGAATAAAGGGAATAGTAATAGCGATAATTACATTTTCATAGGGCGTCCCGAATAATACACCTTTCGTGCCGAATGTGGCCACAACGGCGAGGGCTAGAATTATTAGCGGGAATGCCAAGAAAACATCCATTACCCTTTGAAAGATTAAATCAAAAGTGCCGCCAAAAAAGGCACTCATGACGCCGAGCACTAGTCCAACGGATGCGCCGATAATGGCGCAGGCAAAACCTACGAATAGGGCGGTTTGAGCGCCGTAAATAATCCGGGTGAACAAATCTCTACCGAATTGGTCGGTACCCAATAGATACTCGAAGCTCGGGGGCTTCAACATGGCTTCAAAATTATTCATTTCCGGATCATAAGGGGATAAGACTGGTGCAAAGATCGCGGCCACAATCATCAAAATCACTACAAAGGCACCGAAAGCGCCGAGCGGCATCCTTTTACAGGCATCCCAACCCTTCGCAAATACAGATCGATTGTCGCGAAGTTCCTCTAGTTCTGAATTAAGAGCTGTTTCATCTGCTGCTGACATCGTTCACATCCCCCTCAGCTATACCTGATCCGAGGATCGAGCCACGCATAACACAAGTCCACTAGGAAATTCGTGATTACGAATATGGCAGCAACGAGCATGACAAGCGCTTGGGTCATAGTGTAATCGTGATTGGTAACGGATTCGACAAACAATTTGCCAAGACCATTTAAATTGAAAACCTGTTCAGTCACTACAAGGCCGCCCATTAAAAAAGCGAATTCAATACCAATAACAGTTATGACTGGCAGCAAAGCGTTTTTCCACGCGTGGCGGCGTGTGATAACTTTTTCGAGCAAACCCTTAGCACGCGCGGTTCGGATGTAGTCTTCGCGCAAGACTTCGAGAAGGGCGGATCGCATCATTCTAGTTGCGACTGCGGAATAGCGGTACCCGGTAGCAATTGCTGGCCAAATTAGTTGGGCGATATTACCAAGTGGATCGTCGATAATGGAGACATATTGGATGGGCGGCATCCAGGGCGCACCGAACCATGCTTGGGTGTAAATTAGGAGGCCTAGTATGATCAAAATACCAAGCCAGAATGACGGCATGGCGATGCCAGCGATACTGAACCCGCGCACTATATAATCCAACCAAGTATTTTGGCGGACGGCAGAAATCGTGCCAAGTGGAATGGCAATGAGGACACTTACTATTGTAGCCATGATAGCTACTTGCAGAGACAACGCAAATCGCAGCTCAATTTCATGCACTATTGGTTGTCCTGTCCACATAGATTGACCAAAGTTAAAGGTGAAGAGACCCACCATGAAATCGATAAATTGCTTCCACATAGGATCGGAAATACCGAGCCGCTGTTGACATTCCAAAATAGCTTTTGGGTCTACATAAGTACCGGATCCTGCTAGGCGAAGCTCACACACGTCGCCAGGGATTAGGCGCAACAAACAAAAAACTAAAATTGCGGCACCGACGAGTGTGGGGATCATCAGTAATACGCGTTTAACGGTATATTTATACATAGTGTCTCTAGCCTTATGAAGAGTTGTTGTCCTACCCGTCGCCTAGGAAAACGACGGGTAGGGTACAACAGTACCTACTAGGTGATCGCGATAGACCGCCTAGTTAGAGTGCGAGCATTTGCCACCCGTGCACCAGATGTTTTCTAGGCTCTGGTTCAAGTAATGGCTTGGTGCAACTTTCCAACCCTGCACGTAGGAACGATGAGGATTGATTTTGTACCACCAAGGAGTAACTCCCACATGTACTTCCTCAGCAAGCGTATGCCACTCGTATTTACGCATCAGTTTGCGAGTCTTGACTGGGTCAGCTTCGCGAAGCATAGCGTCATACATTTTATCCGCCTTACGGTCTTGATAGTTGGCGTAGTTATTGCCCGCCTTGTCGTCGGAAATATACTTGGATACATCGGCTAATGGATTGATAACCGACTGACAGTTAAAGTCGATGGAGACGTCGTAGTCCTTCTTCTTGCGTAGGGATGCATAGAACGGACCGGACGGCTGCACGTGCTGCTTGGGATTCAAACCAATCTTTTTCCATTGACCAACAAGCCAAGTCCCAACAATTTTATATGGCTGATCGACGCCACGATTGTTAAATTTAAAGGTATAACCTTCAGGGACTCCAGCTTTCTTAAGGAGTTTTTTGGCCTCTGCACGGGACTTTTTGAGGTCCGTCCAGAAACCTGGAATTTTCGTCAGTTCGGCTTTTGTTGCGGCAAGCGGGTCGCCTGGAAAGACGATACCGCCAACCGTTTTCACGATTGCGATTTTTGATAAATACTTTGATCCACCCCAACGATCAACCGCTAGCGAAAGTGCACGACGTACATCGGGATTGCCGAAGAATTTATGCTTATGGTTCCCTATGAACATAAGGGCACAGTTCCAGTTACTCTCCTGAACCGTAATCTTGTCACCTAGGGCCTTTTTCAAATCGTTACGAGCCTTTGGTGGGAACCCTCGGAATTCGATGGCGGCACGGTCGCCACGGATCGCATTCAAGCGGATTGCCATTTTTGGCGCGCTGATCGACCGAACACCGTCTAGATACGGTAGTGCATTTCCATTCGCATCCTTCTGGTGATAGGTCGGGTTACGAACACCTGCAACGAATGAACCCGGCTGATATTCATCAAACATAAAAGGCCCTGATCCATAGATATTTTTGGTGAAAAAATGCGGATCTTTATCTAGCAACGCCTTTGGATAAATAGCGTTAAATGGCAGCGCTACCGCGGGAATAAAAGCACCCGACGGGAACTTCAGCTTGAACACGACTGTATTTGCATCTGTTGCTTCTACTGACTTGACCATGCGGAAAAAGGCTTTGCGGGCGCTGGGTACACCTTTCGGTGGAAAGATGATCAGGCTAAAGTTTTTGGCAACGTCATAAGCATTAACGGTTGTGCCTAGGACACCCTTGACATCTTTTACCGAGATCTTATCGCCCAAAAGGCCTGCATTGAAGTCCTTGTCCTTGATGCTCTTACCTCCGGCGCGGAAATCGCCCCAGAATTTGGCATCTTTGCGGATTTTAAAAGTATATTTCGTGCTGCCTTCAGTCGGCTTCGGAACGCCGCCGGTGCAAAGGTCGCAAACGAAATCTGTAGTAGACTGAGGATTATTCGGGTTCACACGCATCAGTACGCTGTAATAAGGGCGAACTGGATGCACAACCCCAAACGTGGTTTCCCGATGCAAATCGAGGGACGGTATTTTACTACCGACCACATAGTTCAGAGTGCCGCCACGAACCGGCTTTGCCGATGCGTCTGTTGCGAC